>Ga0156685_1044_pt1 | contig 14272 bp, 9 predicted proteins | sample RifOxyC2_FD_112015 | JGI IMG/M metagenome (GOLD analysis project Ga0156685, IMG submission 112015) | Elusimicrobia bacterium RIFOXYC2_FULL_34_12 | reverse complement strand
AATCCGTTCTTTTATTTCTCTTAGAAATTTACCATACTTATTGTCATTTTTAATAATATTCATTTTTTATCACCTCAGAATTCTTAATTCTGCCGATTTGGTTCAACCTACCTGCCGTGACAGTGACTGACTCTTTTTCGCCTATATTGCCATTTCTAATCCCGGGCAGAATTAATTAGGTGTGACCCCTTTAATCCTTCATAGCGAGATTTCAATCCGTCAGCTGACGGATGAGCGAAGCAAGGAAGCCGAGCCGAGCATATCATCCGACGGAGATATGTAAGGCGAGGATGACGAAGATGTAGCCAAAATATTGAAATCGCAGTAGAAAAGGGGTTTTTCAACAGTATCATTATATCTTTTTAAGGTAAGTTGTCAACATTTTTTACACTCGGATTTGTATATTTAGGACAGGAATAACGCCCGCCCAAGTCCTAATGAGAACTACGACACGAGGTTAGTAACATGTTCGGGGTCGTCTGAAGTAATAGGTATGACACAAACTATGATTTACATTTTCTGGTGACTGATTTTGTCAATACTTTGCCTTCATTATCACAAAGTCTCGCAACAAGTTTATGCTCTCCTTGAGGGTAATTCGTCCAATCAAACCACCAGAAACCTCCTGAGTGACGACATCTGTTCCAGTCACCGCCATCAATTGATATATCAACATTACCTTCACAATTGGTCCCAATTTTTATTGCATAATTCGGATGATTGATTTTTTCATTTTCTTCTGGATAACCGATAACCACATATTGATCTATCTTTAGCGGTTTAGTTGTATTACTTATAACAGGTTCTATTATCTTTCGTATTTTATTAAACATATATTTATCCTCATATTTAAACTAATTTTTTCAGTTACTTTTTTATTATTTATGACCTAAATCTCCGAAAAATTCCCGCGCATCATAGTCTGTATTCTTTTAATCACCTCCTTGATGCGGGATAGTTCATTCTATCCCTCTGTTTTTAATTCGTTCCTGTTTATAAACAGAATTTTATATATACAGCATTGTTATTATTTGATAATATCAGATATATATTTAAAAAAATATTTCTACGATATTTTCTCAAAACCTTTTAACATTATCTGCAATCCATACCAAAATATTTCCTTTTCATCTTTTGACATTTTTTCAGTCATTTCACTTATTTTGCTTATAGGAATTTTATCCATGTTTTTTAATAATTCCTTTCCAAATTCCGTAACTTGCAGGTGTCTTTTTCTTCTATCACTGTCATGTTCGGTTCTTGTTATTAACCTTTTTTTTTCTAAAGAACGGATAAGCCGTGCTATTGCAGCTGTTTCCTGACTCAACATTTTAGATAGTTTACCCGGGGTGCATTTATCATTAAGACTTATATAACGCAATGCATTTCTTTGGTTAAAAGAAAGACCGAGCTCATCAAACTTTTGCATTATCTCGGAACGCATCGCATGGAACAATATATCCCTTAATATCTGGAATATCTCCTGCGATTTAAATTTTTCAGATGAAAACTTTTCGTATCTATCCATGCAATCCATAGCGATATTCCTCAATTTTATCTTATGTCAAATTTATCAAAACAAAACCTAATACTAATCAAGAAATTTGGGACGACCATCAACAAAAACAGCTATGTTGTCTTTTTGATTAGCTTTTACGAATCTCATAGCAGTGTTAGCGTTTTTTATAAGTTGGGTATTATCTTCATCCTTGTTTGTATTAGATATTCCGATAGATACCGCCAATCTAAGTTTATCGGAACCAATCTTAAACATATGTTTTGTAATTAGTGATTTAAGTGCTTTTGCAAAAGAAATTGCCATTTCAAAATTTGTGTTTGGCAATAATACAACGACTTCATCTCCACCTTCCGCATATGCATATCCGTTATGATTTATAGCTGAATTGATTAAGCTTTGATAATCCGGTAATACCGTCTTATCTACATTACTTTCAGTATATTCAGTATTTAATATTTTGAAATTATCTATGTCAAAATACAAACACGAACTACCAAATATGCAGTCCTTAATTGCTATTAGGTCTTTTTCTTTTAAATTCGGCGAATCCAATATTCCGAATTTTTCAGATTTTTGACGAATGCTTGTAGTTTTTATTTTTTCGGTTTTTTGAGTAACATAATTCAATATTGATTCACAACATTCTATCAAGAAGTGAAAATCAACCGGTATCTGGTTGGTATTTCTAAATAATACATGATAACTATTAGGCGGGCAAGTCAGTAAAAATCTACTATATATATATATTATTACTATTTCCGATAACGGATCATCATATACGAACGATTTATTTACAATTTTTTTAAGCGAATCTCTCAGTTGAAAACTGCGCTTAGAAACTTCCACGGATTCTTCATATGTATTATCAAATTTGTTTGTTGAATGTTTAATGTAAGCTACCAATTTTTTTGCCATTTTATCTATTCCTTCAATAGAAGGATTGAAAAATGAATTAGCCAGCTCAATATTCTCAAAATCTTCATTTATGCCTGTTGCTTCGTCAATAACTTTTTGGATGGATATTACTCTTTCTTCGTTGATACGTTTGTGATGAATATCTTTTAATTCATTTGTCAATAAATGTTGTGTTACCATTACATTTACAAAACCGAGAAAGCAGCGTTGCTCTTCCTCAAAGTGCGTCCAGTGATCAATCGATGCTTCTTTAAGCTTTGACAACCACCTTTCCGCCTGCTTAATCACCAAATTTAATTCTTCACTCATATATTTAATAAACGTTTAGAATCCTTATAATTTGTTTGAAACTTATCTTATTAAAAAAAGTTAAAAAAATCAAGTTTTTTTCTCGCCTAACCGTTGATATATTGAAGCACACACAAATTATCTATCCCGGTTTTTTGGGGATTACTATCTTACAATTGCCAATTTGCCTTTTGACCGTTGTGAACTATAAATTGAATCTTTTATATAATATATATATATTCCGCTTGACACTTTTTTCCCATTTTGATTTGTAGTATCCCAAATATAATTACCGTCACCATCCGTTTCGTCAAACTCATTTATCAGCTCACCTGCTGTACTGAATATTTTTACTTTCGCATTTACCGTAAGACCGGAAAAGACTATTCCAGTTCCAAGTATAGTATTACCATATGTTAAATCATCCGGTTTATACGGATTCGGGTATACTGTTACATTATTCAAGTAATCAGCCGAAACCAGTTGCATTAACGCAAATTTTGATAAATGATTTGTTATAGCTACAACCTTGTTTTGGTCAGGATATCCGTTAGATATTAACGGTATCCATAACTTATTTATTTCGTCATATCTGCCGATTATAAGTTTTGATTCGTCAAAGCCGACAATATCGCTATCGCGATAAGTTATTGTTACCGTTATTTTTTTTGACGGTTGATATCCTTTATCATTGGTTATTTCAATTACGGTTCCATTGACGATCTTTATAGACGGAATATTAGAGTCAGGAGTGGTTGTGAGCGTTATTGACACATTTACTGTTTCTTTGAAAGTATTTGCAGGTATGTTTATTTTTATGTCTGCTGAATTAGTTCTCAATACAATTTCTGAATCTGTTTGTGTATCAACGGTTTGTTCTTTTGAAACCGGCAGTTCTATTTTAAAACCATTTAAAAGCGTCCCGTTTACGAACCCTGTTGTTACTACGATATCCCAGTAACCGGTCGTTTTTTCCAATAAATCAAATACACAAGTAATTTGTGTTGAACTTACAACAACAATATTAGTACCAATAATATCCGTTTGGTCGGATTTGCTCAATTTTATTTGACATCCTTCTACAAAATTAGTGCCTGTTAAATTTGTTATGTTAATAATTCCGGTATTTGTCCCCAATATAGGAATTATGGATGTTACCGTGGGAGAAGACAATACAATTATCGGAGGAATGTTGCCGCGTGTCGGGATACCCATTTGTGTTGTGTGCCCCAGGCCTAATTGACCGCTGTCGTTCAAACCCCAGACCCAAAGTGTCCCGTCCGTTTTAATTGCTAATGAGTAGTATGCGCCGCTGGTAACAGAAGACCATGTGCTATCAGTTCCTATTTGTGTCGGTATCCATTTATCAATTATATTGTTAAGTCCCAATTGATTATTACCGCTTAAACCCCAAGCCCAGAGCGTTCCGTTTGTCTTTGTCGCTAATGTATGCCCGTAACCGCAGGAAACGGAAGACCAGTCGGTTGCGGTTCCTATTTGTGTCATTGTATCTATCTGTATAGTATTACCCAATCCCAATTCACCATTGCTATTTAAACCACAACCCCATAATGTTCCATCAGTTCTTATTGCTACTGTATGGCTATTTTTACCTGTAGATACTTTAGACCAGTCGGTTATAGTCCCTACTTGAGTCGGCGTATATTTACTATTTTCACCGAGATTATTTTGAAGTCCTAATTCACCGTCACCGTTGTATCCCCAAGCCCATAATGTACCGTCCGTTTTTATTGCTACTGTATATTCATAACTACAAGAAACAGATAACCAATTGGATGCAGTCCCTATCTGCATCGGTATGTGTATTTGTGTCGTAGTACCTGTCCCTAATTCGCCACAGTCATTTAAACCCCAAGCCCATAATGTACCGTCCGTTTTTATTGCTGCCGTATGTCCGTAACCGCAGGAAACATATGACCAGTCGGTTGAAATCCCAACCTGTATCGGTGTATTCACAGATATTGCATTTCCCAGTCCTAATTGACCGTTATCATTCAATCCCCAAGCCCATAGTGTTCCATTCGTTTTTATTGCTACTGTGTGATATGCGCCGCAGGAAACGGATGACCATTCGGCTGAAATTCCTACCTGCGTCGGTGTACGTCTGCTTTTATTATCTCCAAATCCTGATTGACCGTCGGCATTGCGACCCCAAGCCCATAATGTACCGTCCGTTTTTATTGCTACTGTATGGCCGTACCCGCAAGAAACAGAAGAGCAGTTTTGTGCATTAGCAATTGCCGAAATTGAAAAAAATAAAATAATATTTGCAATGATTAATAATTTCTGTTTCATTAATTCCTAAATTGAAGCACTACGGGCTTACGCCCGTAGAATCTATTATTTTCACTTCTGCGGAAATCCGCCGAAGTGTTATATTGGTTATCCATCTATGGGCTAACTCCCATAGAATTTCACGAAGGCGGATTAAATCACCTGTGATATTAATACGCGTAACCTATTGTTAATCGGTATCCAGCACCGCCGCCTATTGCAAAACCATGATTTTTCACCCCGTAAAATAATGTTGTAAATTATTTTAATAAGTAGAATAATAATTACAATTATTATAAGCTACATTATCAATGGGGTCATAATATTTTGACATTACCAACCTTATTTAATTAGTCCATTTTAAACAAATATCGGGTTTGAGAATATCCATGGTCTTAAACCGTATTTTTTTAAATAGCATTCACATCGATAGCAGCCTTTACCGGATATTTCAATATTCATAGTATCAGAAAATACTTCGCTAATATTTTTGCCGTTTTTGATTATTCTTATAACAGATTTAACCGGTGTCTTTACTTTAATATGATTATTTTCTTTATAAAATTCAAAACCCTTTGCATTATGATAAAAGTCATTTGATATATATGTATTCCCGTTTTTTATGGCGTTATAAACTTTTATTATATCCGAATTGTCTTTTGAGAACGGTTCGTTTAATAATATATGTGTCCTTATAGTCCTGAACGCAAATTCAAAAGGAAATATGTAAAAGTTCAATCCAAAATATCTCCGCGCACTTTCATGATTATCGATTTCCCCAATTGCATATTTCTTATCTGCTTGATTCTGGTTTAACTCGTCCCATCTTTTTAAGGTTTCTTTTTTAGGTCCTCTTAAATAGCGTGCCGGAAATAAATAACTTAATAATGCCGATGGATAACCTTTCAGGGTTATCTGCCAGTCGTTTTGCAAATCCCAGATACAAAATCCGGTATATCCTTTTACTTTCCAATCGCTCCACCTGTAATCCTTTACTCCAAATTTTTTGTTACCTGCATGGTCAGGATGTGCAATAAAACCAAATCCGCCTTGTTTGTTGACTTCATCTATATATGTTTGCGGATTATTATAATCCCTATCTACTGCAATCGGTTCTTTTATATTAAAAGCAAGGTAGTGGTTATATCTGGGCGAGATTTCTTCACCGACAATAACCAGAACATCGTCGTGCCATCCTTCATATTTCTTTGCTTCTATAGAAAAATGGTCGTTTATTATAATATAATCCAATCCGCATTTCTTTGCAGTTTTGGTTAAATAATCTATTTTTTTTGAACCATCAAAAGAATAGAACGAATGGATATGTATTGCGCCGGAATAATGTATCATAAAATCCCTTTTCCTATAAGAACATTATATAAATTTAGATTTTTTTTTCAAGATGATATTGTTGAAAAACCCAGAACCTATGATAGAACGGTATTATGAGACCGCTGAAAAACTCACTTCGTAGCGAGATTTCAAGATTTAAGCCGAGACAAAACGCACGAGGTAAGCCGATGTGCAATGAAGTCGCAGGCTAAATATTGGAATCGCAGTAGAAAAGGGGTTTTTCAACGGTCTCATTAAATGATCCAACCGTTCCTTGTTTTTTCTTGCTGAAGAATTTTTTTTGCCATTGAAATCATGTCGGCGGGGATTTCTGCCTTCTCATCAGATTGAGCCGAAGAAAATGATTTGCAAATATTATTTACTGCAATTATAGCCATTTTTTTTACTTCATAGTCTCTATCGTTTATCAAATCTAAAAGTATTTTAAATGTTTCCTTAGTTAAAATATTTTCAATTATTTTTATACTATCGCATCTTAATCGCGGTCGCTCGTTTTTTGAAAGATTTGATATTTTTCCCAATGCAATCGTTTTATCAATATTCATTATTGTTTTTATAGAAATTATCATTTTTTGAACAATTTGTTTTGAATAATCATCTTTTTCTACGATACTTGTTATTTCATCTAAAATCTTGTCTTCTTTAATACTCTCATCAAATTTCTGCTGTGCAATATTACTTTCATTTTCAGTAACTAATCGTTTTTCCAAATCTTGAATTATTACCATTGATTCAATTTCATCATTTCGCTTTTTCTCTTCATTTTTTTTAACTTCCGCTAACTGCTTTAATTTATTTCTTTCTTCAACATAAAAATTAGCATTTTTTTTAAATTTTTTTATTTTTTTAATGGCACGAATATAAAAAACAGCAAATGCTATTATAATTATCACAAAAAACACTATTGAAATTATAAAATATTTTCTAAAATTATTAATTTCCTTTTCATTGTCTGCTGTTTCTTTAGTTACTTTAAAATTATCAAATCTATTAATCTGTTGTATATGTTCACTTTTCGGGTTTTGTTTTACAACAGCAACTTTTTTAATAATATTCTTTTCTCTTTTAGTTTCTTTGATTATCTGATTTCCATGTAATACTTCTTTTTCAGCCGGCTTATCAGCCGACTTATCAGATGTTAATCTCACTAATTCGTTAATTTTAGTATCTTCCGGTGATATTATTTTAGCTTTTTCCAAATATTTTTTTGCTTTAGTATAATTGCTAAGCATAATTTGCTTTTCAGTAGCTTCAACTAAAATTTTCACCAAAAATTCTTTTGCCTTTTGGTTCTGAATGTTCTGCGATAATACGTTTTCTAATAATTCAATAGAACCGTCATAATCACCTTTTATATACTTATCTATAGCAGAATTAAAATAAACATCAGGATTAACTTTTGAATCTACCTGTCCAAAACAATACGATTGAAAAAGAAAAACAAATATTACATAAACACTTAATATAAAAAATTTTAATCTGTGTAATCTTACACACAGAGCTCGTCCGCCTACACTCTTATAAGCTTCGGCGAGACAAGGGAGCCACTGCAACGAGCGAGTATGCAATCCCGTTCTACGGGGTAACACCTTTTTATCTATGTAATCATTTATATTCATTTTCCCTCCATAACATCTATAATTGTTTGAACTCTTTTTAAAATATCAATTATATTTTTATCATCCGGATTCTTTTTTACCGCTTCAACAAGTTCATATTTTGCATCTTGAAATCTTTTTTGTAAAATATAATTTTGAGCCTTTGATAATCTAATTAAAACCTGGGCATCAGAATAATCTTGTTCAATCTTAAGAGCTTCATCCGCTTTAAATATTGCTTCGGTATATTTTCCTTGTTCATAAAATTCAATTGCTTTTATATATTTTTCCTTAGCAGCAGTAGATGATGTCATTTCTGCAATCTTTCTTGAAAGTTGCAATGCCTGACCATTTTGTGGATCCTCTTTAATCACTTTATGAACATATTCCAGCGAATTGCCGTATTCCTTTTTATCAAAATATTCCTGAGCATTCAATAACAATTGTGATATCTTATGTTTTCTTTTCGTATTCTCTAATTCAAAAATTATTTGTTCTCTTTCCGACTTAATTTTTTTCCATTCTTTTTTTAATTTTTCATCGCTTAGTAAAAGCTTTTCCACTTTTTCCTTTTCACTATTAAATACCATTATATCTTTTTCAAGATTTTGCCGTTCAAGTGAAATCTGTTCTTCTTCTTTTTCAATCTTTCTTTTATTATCCTCAAGCAATTTCACGGCACGTTTTTCAGCCTCAGACGGCTCGATTCCGAACCTCAGGGCAACTGAAAACCTATGTTGAATACTTAATGAATGAAATGCAACCGCATAATTAAGCGAGTATTTTTCTTCTTGTACACCAAAACCGCAAGAATATTCTTTATGATTTATTCCGGTCCTTAAAAAGTATATTTTATAATTATATTCTGCTCCAAAAAACAACCTACTAATCGATTTTGCAAAAACATTATCAAAAGCGACATCTCCACTTAAAGAAAGTTTATCTAAAATTTTTTGCGTAAGCCCGATTCTCAATGAAAATGGCAGCATATCTTTGCCAAATTTTATCGGAATTATATTTTTTAAAGAAATTCCATATTGAGTATCTTCATCATCAAAAGCAACACCGATATCTGCAGAGAATGAACGAGCCGAATAGTCGTCAATATTTTGAGATAGTAATTTTATACCTAATCCCCCGTATGTTGAATCAGCTAAGCTACCTGCATATGCGAAATTAAAAACTATATCTTGTGAAGAAAAATCGTAAAGCGTTTCACCAAGAGAATTTGTTTTTTCAATATCACCGATAGTAAGAACACCTATCGCTCCTGCAATTGCCTCGCCACGTGCCAAAGGATATAAATAGTCAATATAGGTAAATTTTGCTCCGTAAAATAGAGGTGCATAAAAAAAAGAAATTTCATTATAATAATCCGATGCTATTCCTGCCGGATTATAATACATGGAAGCTACACTACCTAAAAGAGATGTTCCGGCGCCAGCCATAGCAGAGGTTCTTGCATCCGGATAAAATGTCAAAAGATATTCCGCAGCAAGACCAGAATTGTCTTTAGCTAAAATGTTACTACAAATAAATAATAAATAATAAATAAATAATAGTTTTTTCATTTTATTTAAAAAATATCTTTAGCCGTCATTCTTCTTTGACATCATTAATAACATCTTTCGCTCTATAACCCTATGAACTCTAAAACTCTATAAACATTTTTTTATGCGGTAAATACTTTTTTTATTTTCTCTAATAACTCTTGCATCTGAAACGGTTTCTCAAGATAATCCACAATTGTAACATCTTTCCTTGCTGTGATAATTTCTTTTAAATGTCCTTTTCCCGTAATTACAATTACAGGTATATCTTTCGTTTCCGGATTTTCCTTTAACCTTATATTCAAAGAATGTCCGTCTAATTTAGGCATCATAACATCAAGAATAACTAAATCCGGTTTTTCGTTTGTAATTTTTTCTAACGCTTCAAGTCCATCAAATGCACTTGCTACCTCATAGTCCTCTTTTTCAAGATACATAGCAATTACTTCAACGACATCTTTTTCGTCATCAACAATAAGAATTTTTTTAGCCATAATTTCCTCCAATAAATTCAAGTAAGAAGTAAGAAGTTATAAGTTATAAGTTATAATTAAGTCTTTAATTATAATTTTTTTCTTTTACTTTGCCATTATTTTAACTTTTAACCTTTTACTTTCAGATTGCCCTTTCCTTATTTTATTATTGCTATCTTTCTTATATCTTTATCCTTCCCGGATTTAATTTCAAGAATATATACTCCATTCGCGACCTTTACTCCATTACCATTTTTGCCATCCCAGATAATTTCATTTGTATAACCTTCAGGTGAACCTATCGCCCCCTCATCTCCGGCATTTATACTATTATCATAAACCGAATCCCCTACAAGATTAAAAATACGTATGGATATTTCGTGCGATGTCGTTAATACATATTTTATTGTAGTGCTTTCTTTTTCAGGATTGAACGGATTAGGAAAGTTCACTATATTTGAAACCGCTTTTTTTGGGACAACCGATGCTACTGTTGTAAAATAAGACAAATGTTCTATATTGACCTTTATGGTTTTTTCCTTTTTATCTATAACCTGTAACGATTTTGGAAATTCCCAGTTATTCTTTGATTCATTTAAGTGAGCTATACGAACATTATCAACTCTTATATTAGTTCCATCTTCATACCCATTATTGTCGTCATCTTTATATTTGAATCTGACATTTCCTTTAACTGTTAGATTTTGAGGACTATTATTCTTATCATAAACCTGTATCTTATATGCAGATTCATTAAAACATTTAATTAATCTATCGGAAATAGAATTTTTTAAAGCTATTGAAAAATTTGTATCCGTATTTTCAACTTTAACATAATGTCCTACCGGCAATCCTTCTGTTATTTCAATACGAACATTACCATCATCCGAATCATCTCTACTCCAAGAAGCAGTAAAACGATGAATATTTGAAATCGCGCTATAACCAAACGGATCGGTTACGACAACCTTCCAATAATATTTAATATTTTCAAGTATATTCTTAGGCACATATTCTACATCAGTAAGTCCGCTGATAATTGTTCCTCCTATAAAAAGTTCATTTGTTGAGTAGTACAGTGTATATGTTAAATAATCTTCCGGATTAGGATCTATGGATTCCTGCCAGACAAATTTTAGTGTTCCAATCGTATTAAAAGAATCGTTAAGCGGCAAAACAAGTAGGGCGGTAGAAGGTGTCTTATTATCATTGTTTACTTCAAAATCATTTTCACTTTTATCCTCGCCTGATAGGTTCGGATTTCCGTCGTCTATTGCAATTATTTTTATTCGGTATTTAGGTGAATTTGGAAATAATACGGTATTCCAAACATAGCTTGTTGCAGTGATATTTTCTATAATTTCAACATCATATGAAAAACCGGAATTTGTTGAGGCAAGAATTGTAAATCTGTGATTATCCGACAAATTCTCATCTGAAACAGTAAAATTTATTGTATAATTTCCTGTTATTCTCTCCGGATAATTCAATGAATTCAAAACAACAATAGGTTGCACATTATTATTATTTACTGTAAAAACATTATCAGAAATATCATAACCTTCTAATCCCCGTGAATCAGTAGCAACAACTCTTATTTTATGTTGTGTGGAATTTCTCGCATTTTTGGTATTCCAGATGTAATAAGTTGTATTATTCGGAAGATTTGAAGCAATAAGAGTTGAGAAGTTTATACCATCTGATGAATCATAAACTGAAAATGTCCTTGTATCATTAAATGGATACGGATCTCTTGATTCCCAAGAAATAACTTTGCTACCCCAAAAAATTTCCGAACCATTAGGAGATTTCACTTCTACAATCGGCGCAGCATTAGTCATACAAATAGGTGACACTGATGAAATCCCGGAAATATTACCGGCATCATCCTGTGTTTTAACCGAAAAATAATATGATGTTCCGTCATTTAAGTTATCAACTATATATTCTTGAGTTTCATTCTGAATAATCAAATATTTTGAAATAGTTTCTTCAGAAGAATAACTGTTTTGCCAGTCCGTTTCCGTTAAAACAGGATATGTAGCAAATCTAATATAATACTTTCCTGATATTATATTGCCAATTGAACCATTATTACCCGGCGCGTTCCAAGAAAGATTTATTGTGCCGTTATAAGAACCTATAACAGCACTAAATGAGGCAACCGCATCGGGTGGTATTAAATCCACTAAAAATGTAAACGTAGATGACCATGTAGAGAATTTTAATCCGTCATTTGCAGAAATTCGCCAAAAATATTCTCCATGCCCTAAGTCTATTATCGGAATGTATTCAATAGCCGCTATATTTGAGGACATAATTATTGGAGATAAAAAATTGCTATTGTCATCTACTTCAATTTTATAAGTTAACGAATCACCATCATCATCTGATGCAGAATACCATTGAAAATCGGGTGTTGTATCATTTGTTGAAATTCCATTTATCGGAAAATTAAGCGATGGTTTATTTGGACTTCTATTAAAATTAACAGTCACACTATTTAGTTTGCCAGATATCGGAGGCTCTGTCGTATCAAAAAAGAATCTCAATTTTAAATACCTTTTATTATCATTTGAATTACTTATTGGCATAGGAGAATTAATATATTCATAATATGTATTAGCAGTTCCATCCCAGCCAACAAAATCAGAATAATTAACATTATTAACAGATGAGGCAATTTGGAATCTCAATATTGTATTTACTGGAACACCGCTTCTCGTCGGTGCTTCAATTGTCAGCCAGCTTAGTTCCGTTGAAAACGGTGTATCAAAATAAATAGTTGTATAAATACCTGAAGATCTAAAAACATAATTATAAAAATCATTTTTTAATCCATAACCATCATTCCCGCCAAATAAAAAGGCTTTTTCAATTGAATTAATATAACTCACACCAAATCCATATCTTGAAGATACAGATGTTGAAGGTTGCGAGGTAGACCATATATTAGTATTGAAAGAATAAAACCATATATCATCGTAATTACCGGTATTAGACCTGCCTCCGTACAAAACACTTCTTTTATTTCTTGAATCATAAAATATGGAGCACTCACTTCTGGGCGGAACACTACCTGACGGATTTAAATTTGTCCAAATATTATCACTATAATTATAAGTCCAGGTATCCGAAAGATAATTATTAAACCCATTACCTTCCCCACCAAAAATCAAGATTTTTTTATATTCGGAATTATAACTTGCAGATGCTCCTTTCCTTGCAGAAGGACCAAATGCCCCCTGCGTCCATGATGAACCGTTTAAATGATAAATCCATGTTCCTGAATATTTAATCAAACCTGTTTCCGACTGGCCGCCAAAAAGTATTATTTTATCATTAGTTACATCATAATCAGCAGAAGAAAAACCAAGAACCGGCGGTGTAGATACGGTAATTATTTGTGTCCAATCATTTAAATCCAGGTCATATTCCCATGTATCATTAAAAAAACTATTGCCATCATATCCGCCAAATAAAATAACTTTATTAGTCCCATTTGCAACTAAAATATGTCCATATCTTACCGGTGGATTATTTATCGTTGTTTTTTTTGTCCACTGTTCTGTATTTGGATTATAAATCCAAGTATCATTAAGGGCATTATTTCCGTCAAAACCGCCAAATAGAACTATTTTATTTATTAACTTATTATATGTAATTGAATGCCATTTTCGTGATGAAGGTTTTGTTAGATTGGTTATGTCATAAAAACTATTTTCTAAACTAACAAATGCTGATTCGCCGGAACCGAAAGTAATAGTATTATTATGATTACCTGCATTAAATTGCATATCGGTAGTATATGTAGTGGAAGAACCAGCATAAAGGCAAGTAAAAAGTAAAAAGTAATAAGCAAATATTATCGAAAACTTTTTCTTGTCATTGCGAGAACCAACTTGTTGGTTCGTGGCAATCCCGAAGATTACGAGCATTGGCGAAGCAATCTTATAATTCTTCATATAAATCCTTCCATTCATGATTTTTATTTACAATCAGTTTAATCTTTGCACTTCTTGAACCCGATTTTATTTGTTTCTCTCGCATTATTGCATTTAACGCACTATCAAAAATTTCATAATAAATAAGTTTATTTACGTTATATTTTTCCGTAAATCCTTTTACTATTTTATTTTTATGTTCATATACTCGTTTCTTTAAATTACTTGTTATTCCGGTATAAAGAACATTATTATTTTTATTTGTTAGAATATAAATTGTATATATTTTTTCCATAAATCTTAATAAGTATGGGTTTACTTCGTCACAGAACCATAT
>Ga0156685_1008_pt1 | contig 14399 bp, 9 predicted proteins | sample RifOxyC2_FD_112015 | JGI IMG/M metagenome (GOLD analysis project Ga0156685, IMG submission 112015) | Elusimicrobia bacterium RIFOXYC2_FULL_34_12 | reverse complement strand
CTTCCCTAAGTGCTATAGGATATGCAGTAGATTTAATTAAAGCAAATAAAGTAGATATTATAATAGCAGGAGGAAGCGAGGCACCTTTAGTTCCGTTTGCTTTTAATTGTTTTTGCTCAGCTGGGGTTTTGTCAAGAAAAAACGGAAAACCTGAAAAGGTAAGCAGGCCATTTGAAAAAAACCGTGATGGATATTTATTGGCAGAGGGTTGCGGAATAATGATAATAGAAAGTCTGGAGCATGCTTTAAAAAGAAAAGCAATTATATATTCCGAGATTGTCGGTTATGGTGTCACAAATGACGGATATAGTATTTTCAGAATGGAACCAACCGGGAAAGAAGCGGCGAAAGCAATGGAAATATCACTACGGGATGCAAATATTGAAGCAAAAGATATTGATTATATAAATGCACACGGCAGTTCATCTATATTATCGGACAAACGCGAGACAAACGCAATAAAACAGGTTTTTGGTGAACGGGCTTATAAAATTCCGATAAGTTCTATAAAATCTATGATTGGACAACCATTAGCAGCTACCGGTGCGATACAAACGATAACAACTGCATTAGCAATAAAAAACAGTTGCATTCCACCTACGATAAATTACGAAGAAAACGATCCTGATTGCGATTTGGATTACACTCCCAATAAATCACAAATAAGGGATGTCAATTACGGATTAATAAATGGGTTTGGGCTTGGCGGAAACAACATTTCAATGGTCTTGGGAAAATATACCGGAGTAAATAGTGCGATAGTGCGATAGCCGCAGAGCGAGTTTCTGCTTATTCTGTCTTGAATGGTGTTTAGGTCTGCCCTCACTACTAATACTTTAGCGGATAAGATAGAATCAGTGGCGGAAAAGGATAAATGATTTATAATTAGATAAAATATACCACAATTTTAAATTTTGCATTTTTAATTTTTAATTGATTTAAATAAATGAAAATATTACTAATCCAACCACCACTTAATCCAAATATAATAGGCGCTGGTATTGCATATCTTACCGAACCTTTGGCATTGGAAGTAATCGCATCTTCAGTTCCAAATCATTATATAAGCATTTTGGATATGCGAATAGATTCAAATCTTGAGCAAAAGTTAAAAAACTTCAATCCGGATATTGTCGGAATAACGGGTTGCACAACCGACGTATACAAAATACAAGAAATATCAATAAAAGTAAAAGAATTCAACAAAAATATATTAATTGTAATCGGCGGTCATCATGCAACAATGGTTCCTGAAGATTTTAACAAAGAATATGTTGATGTAGTTGTAATTGGAGAGGGCGAGGTTACATTCAAAGAATTGGTAGTAGCATTTGAAAAAAAAGTGAAATTGTCTAATATTGACGGCATCGCATTCCGCAACGGAAGTAATAGTTTAAAATACACAAAACCCCGTGAAGTGATGAAAAACATGGACGATATGCCGTTTCCAAATAGAAATTTGACTCTAAAATATCGGAACAAATACTTTCGTGGAACATGGCGGCCTATTGCGTCAATAATGAGTTCAAAAGGGTGTCCTTTCAGATGTAATTTCTGCTCATTATGGAAAATAAATAACGGAAAATATTTTGTTCGCAGTCCTGAATCGGTTGTCAACGAAATTCAAAGCATTCAAGAAAAATTTATTGATTTTGCAGAGGATAATGCTCTGCATGATATCCCAAGAGTTAATAAAATATATGAATTAATAAAACAAAGAGACATAAAAAAAACATATAAATTATATGCACGCTCCGATACCATCGTCAGGCATCCTGACATTATAGAAAAATGGCGATCAATCGGAATGGATCTTGTCCTTGTCGGCTTAGAATCGTATAAGGACGATGAGCTTAAAGGTTTGAATAAATCCAACACCATAAAAAACAATGAAGAAGCGGTTCGAATATTACACAAAAATGGAGTTGAGATTGCCGCTTATTTTATAGTCAACCCAAATTATACAAAAGACGATTTTGAAGGATTAGCAGCATACGTCCATAAATTGAATTTAAAGCAACCGATATTTACAGTATTAACACCTTTACCCGGAACGGATTTCTACAAGCAAAAATATAATGAACTCACAACAAAAAATTATCAATTATATGATTTTGTTCACACCGTATTACCGACGAAATTACCGCTTGCCGAATTTTACGATAATCTATTGAACCTTTATAATAAATTTTATCTGACAGAAAATAATACTATAAAAAAAGATGGAAAACTATTAACATCCAATAAAATATTGCAACAAATACATAATCTATTATCGCAGGCACAAAAGGCAGAATTAAATAATAAGGAGGGAATAGTATTATGAAAATTTTATTGGTTCAACCGCCGTATAATTCTCAAACAGTTGGGGGCAACAATTTTTACATTCCCGAGCCATTAGCATTAGAGACTGTGGGGGCTAATGTAACACATCATAATGTTAAACTGTTGGACATGAGATTAGACCCCAATTTATCAGATACGTTAGCACAATTTCAACCTGATATAGTAGGCACTACAAGTTATACTCCTGAGGTATACCGTGCACAGAAAATACTTAAACAGGTAAAAGATTTTAATCCAGAAACACTAACGGTAATTGGTGGTCATCACGCAACGTTATTGCCTGAAGATTTCAATAAAGAATATATTGACATAGTTGTAATAGGCGAAGGGGACATTACATTCCGAGAGCTCGCCGATGCTTATGAAAAAAAGGGTGACTTAACAAAAGTTAATGGTTTGATAATACGGCAAAAGGATAGCAAGATATTATTCACTCAACCGCGTGAAATGGTATCAAATCTGGATTTTGCACCAATTCCTAAAAGAAGCTTAACGGAAAATTATAGGGAAAAATATTTTCGTCTGATTTGGCGACCCGTTGCCTCAATGATGACATCCCGCGGATGCCCTTTTAGGTGCAATTTCTGTTCAATATGGAAACACGAACATGGAAAATACAGGGCAAGAAGTGCCGAATCAGTAATGAAAGAGTTGTTGACAATAAACGAAAAATACGTCAGTATTTCCGATGACAATTTCCTTCAGGATTCTGAAAGATTGGAAAAATTGTATCATCTAATAAAGCAGAGCGGGATAAAAAAGTCCTATAAAATAATTACCAGATCGGATTCCGTAGTACGCAATGCATTGCTTATTGAACAATGGAAAGAAATAGGTTTGAGCGAAGTGACTTTAGGCTTGGAATCTTTCCGTGATAATGAATTAAAGGCACTCAACAAAAGTAACACGGTTCAAAAAAACACAGAAGCAATAAAAATAGTTAAAGACAACGGGATTTCGCTTACGGGTCATTTCATACTTAATCAGAATTACATGAAAGAAGATTTCGAAGCATTAAAGGATTACATATACAAAACAGGGTTAAATCATCCTATGTTTACCGTACTCACACCATTACCGATGACCGATTATTATAATGAAACAAAATCTCAGCTATTAACCACAAATTATGAAATGTATGATTTGGTTCATTCTGTTTTGCCGACAAAACTTCCAAGGGAAAAGTTTTATGAATACTATGCTGATTTGTATTATGACGTATATATAAGAAACAACAAAAACAATTCTCAGGAAATTGAGTTCTTCAACAACATAGTCAAAAACATCTGCATAGGTATAAAGAATGCCTACGTAATTGAATAAAATGGGGACGGTTCTATTTATTTTAAAGGGTGAATAAAAAAATGCCAAATTGGGTTCTGGCAGGATAGGATTATGGATTTTACAGATTTTCTGATAGCATTTATAATTATAGTTAATATTGTTGCATTAATTGAAATGGCAATTTATAAAAAAAATAAAGAAGCAGGAAAAAAATATTATAATTGGGTAATTTTAATTACTTTAATATTTTATATTATGGTTATGGTAAGTACTTTGTTTGAATATTTCTATATAAAAAGAGTGATTAATTATTGGATTGTCGGTTTGGGATTTATTATGTTGATTCCACGATTTGTAATAAAATATTTTGCAGCTAAAGAATTAGGAAAATATTGGGGAATACATATTGAAATAAGAGAAAACCACAAGTTAATTAAAACCGGGATATTTAAATATCTAAGACATCCCGGTTATTTAAGCACTATTTTTGAAATTTTAGTTGTTCCTGTTGTAGCAAATACTTATTTTACTGTTTTATTGTCATTTGTTATTTATATGATACTACTGGCTTTGCGAATATATAGTGAAGAAAAAGTATTAATTGGAAAGTTCGGCAAAGAGTATATTGAATATAAACGCAGCACATGGAGAATATTACCATATGTTTACTAAAAGTTTATTGATTAATTATGCTGGGTTTCCAAATGAACCGAGATTGTTGGTACCTGATAATGGTTTAGCCAATTTAGCAGCTGCTTTGATTCAAAAAGGGCATAGTACGACTATTCTGGATTATGCGACTGTTGATATGATAGAAAAGCTTTTTCCATATGAATATAAAGAACAATTGGATGATATTACAAAGAGAATAATGGTAAACCAAAAACAGGGGCTGTCTCCAAATCAAAAGGATTTAGACGAATTCCATGGATTAGACGAAAAAATAGAAAATCTGCAGAGAAAAAAAGTTCAGGAGATAGCAACAGAGATAAGCAGTATTGTTAGAAAAAAAAATATAGATTTTGTAGGTTTTAAATTATGGATGGGTGACGGTTTTGAAGGTTCTATAATGATAGCGGAACAATTAAAAAAAGACTACCCAAGGCTTCCTATATTTGCCGGCGGTCCACATGTTGATTGGTTTAGAGAAAAGATTTTTGATGTTTGTGATGCATTTGATGCTATTGCATATGGTGATGGGGAAGAAGTAATAACAATGCTTGCAGATTATGTTTCAGATAAAATAAAACTTGAAGATATCCCAAATTTGATATACAGAAAAAACAACGGTTTTGTAACTACACAGAAAAAGTTGGTAGAAGATTTAAATAATTTACCATTACCTGTTTATGATGATGATGTTTACCCGGCAATGAAGAATAATCAAAAAATAAAAATGATAATTATGGATGAAAGTCGAGGATGTCCTAATAACTGTAATTTTTGTTTACATCCGATGAAAAGCGGTAACAGATGGAAAATAAAATCTGCCGAATCAATTGTTGATGAGATGGAGAGATTGGTAAATAAATATGATATAAATATTTTTAAATTTGCTGGTTCAAATACGCCGCAAGTGTTATTTATTGATGTTGCTAAAGAGATTTTAAAGAGAAAGTTAAAAATAAGATATGTTGCTTTCGGCAATACTAAAAGCGATACCTCTGTTAAAGAATTTAAATTGATGAAGGATTCCGGATGTTACGGGCTTTGGTTTGGAATTGAATCAGGAAGTCAGAAAATATTGGATGAGGTATTGAATAAAAAAATAAAGGTTGAACAATTGAAGAATAAATTAATAAATTGTAAAGAGGCTGGTATTTATACTAGTGGTAGTATAATAATACCAGCACCTAATGAGACGGTACAAACAAAACAAGAGACATTACAGTTATTGCTGGAAACAAAACCGGATTCGATAATTGTTTCGCCACCCGTTGTTATACCGGGTACTATTTGGGATAAGAACAGCGAGAAATTTGGAATCAGTATTTCTGAAAGAAATAAATATTTAAAGGAATTAATGTTATATAAAATAAAATTTATTTATCCAACCATACTTTGGAATTTGTTACCTTATTTCAAAATAAATGAAAAGTCAGATAAACAAATTACAGGCGAGTCAAATAGTTTTGCACAGATATTGGAAAAAAATGGAATACTTACCCAGATATCTGTAGATACTATTTTGATATCGGAATATTCAGGCTTAAATCCGGTACAATTTAGGGATAAATGCAGGAAGTTATTTTCTACGGGTAATTATGAAGAAATAACCAAAATAATTACTAAAATAAATGAAAATATTGCAAATTCAATTAGTAAACCTATCTAAATTAAAAAATCTATCAAAATAATTAAAAAAAATGTATAATACAAACATGGAAAAGGAAAAAAGTTATTTCTATAATATTATAATATATGCATATATTATTTTTATGTCTATATTTTCAATTGTATCCGGATATTTTGCAATAAAAATTAACTTTCATTCTTTACCGTGGCTAATAGCAACTGTAGTAAATTTTTCATTAGCAGTATTTGTATATTTAAAAGATAAAAGGAATGTACTTTATATAACTTTTGCTGTAACAAATATTTTTATTGCAGTTTTCGCATTTGATATATTCGGGCTTCATATTATAAAAAATTATAATTTAGCTTTGCGTTGGAGCATGATTTTAAGGATTGGTATTTTGTTTATTCCTGCTGCGTTTTTTCATTTTGCAGCTATATTATCAAATAATAAAGACAAAAAAAGAAATCTAATATATTTATCATATCTTGCATCTTTAATATTTTCTATTTTGAATTTCACACCGTATTTTAAAAATGAAATGATAAAAAGGGAATTGGCATACTTTCCAAAATTCGGAAAAATTTATTTTATTTTTATTGCTAATTTTGTTTTATGGACTTTTTTGGGATTATCATATATTTATAATAAATATAAAAAGTCAGAATCATATAGTGAAAAGAATCAATTAAAATATTTTTTCTTTGCTACTGCAATAACAGCAATTTTTGGATTATTACCTCAAACCTTATATGGTTTAGGAGTAAAAATATATCCGATAGGCGGATTTGCCTGTATATTCTATTCAGGCATAATAACATATTCAATAGTCAAACACCAATTAATGGATATAACTATAGCAGTCCGAAGAGGCATTATATATACTTTATTGATAATTTTTCTAATAGGGATATATTTAGCGATTACAGTTAATTTTCATTCACTGCCGTGGCTAATAGCAACTGTGATAAATCTATTATTAGCAATATTTGTGTACTTAAAAGATAGAAGAAATCCATTAAATATTACTTTTGCAATATCAAGTATTCTTATTGCAAGTTGGACTTTTGATGTATTTGGTTTTCATATAATTAAGGATAGTGTTTTTGTAAAACATTGGAGTTTAATTATGCGATTGGGCACTATATTTATTCCATCCACTCTTTTTCATTTTATGATGATATTATCTAAAAGTATTAGCAAAAGAAAAAACATGATTTATATTTCTTATATGATATCAATATTATTTTCGATATTAAATTTTACACCTTATTTTGAAAATGAAATGATTAAAAGAGAATGGGCATATTTTCCAAAATTTAGTGGTTTATTATATAAAATCTTAATAATTAATTTTATTTTTTGGGTATTTTTGGGTTTAGCATATGTTTATAATAGATATAAAAAGTCAGAATCAAGTCATGAAAAAAATCAATTAGGTTATTTCTTTTTGGCTACAGCTAGCGCAGCAATACTATGCATATTACCTCAAATTCTGTATGGTATTGGAGTAAAAATATATCCGATAGGTGGATTAGGTAATATTTTTTATACAGGGATAATTGCGTATGCTATCGTCCAACATCAATTAATGGATATAACTATTATTGTTCGCAGAGGTATTTTATATACTACTTTAACCTTTGTAGTAGTCGGAACATATTCATTAATTGTAGGTAGTTTTACCGGTTTATTTAGCATTTTCAATATTGCAGAAGATCATTCTATTTTAATGCTAATCAATGGTTTCGCAGGATTGTTTATTGCATTAATTTTTCTTCCGATTAAAAATAAAATTCAAAATACGGTTGATAAATTATTTTTTAAAGACAGATATGATTATATAGAGACATTGAAAAATTTGAGTAATGATTTGACTACTATTTTTGACTTGGATAAATTGTTGAGGACTTTACTAACTCGGCTAATGGATACTATGCATATAGAACGGGGTTATGTTATGGTTTATGATTCTGAAAAAGATAGCTATATAGTCAGATTTTCAAAAGGTATGGAACACGAAAAGATTAATAAAATAAATTTTAATAAGAAAGATAAATTATTACATCATTTAGAAAAGAATAAAACAATATTAATAATTGATGACAAGGAAAACAATTTTGAAGAATTAAAATCCCATAAAGTGAATATCTGTATTCCGCTGATGATATATGATAAGTTAGTCGGGATTCTTAATCTTGGCAATAAATTATCCGAAGACATATATACTTCAGAGGATTTAAGATTATTGACTACCATAGCAAACCAGGCGGCAATAGCTATTGAAAATGCACAATTATCAATGAATATGAGGGTTATAGAAAAAAATCTTATGCATTCCGATAAACTTGCGGCATTAGGGACACTGGCATCAAGTGTTACACACGAGATAAAGAATCCGCTGGCTTCTGTAAAAATATTTTGTCAGTTGGTATCACTTAAATATGAGGATTCTAAATTCCGCGATAAGTTTAATAACATAGTTCCTAATGAAATAGAAAGAATCGAAAATATTGTTGATCAATTATTAAATTTTGCAAAATCTTCTACATTAGAGTACAATAAATTGAATGTAAATAGTATTATTGATAATTTATTGGATTTGATACAATACGAAGCATATAAATATAATATAAACATATCTAAGCAATTTGAAGTAGACATTCCTTTAATAATGGCTGATCAGGAACAATTAAAACAAGTATTTATGAATATTATTCTTAATGCAATTCAAGCTATGCCAAACGGCGGTAACTTAGATATTTGGACCGATAGTAATGTTATTAAAGGGACTGAATATGTATCAATAATTGTAAAAGATACGGGTGTAGGAATCTCCGAAGAATTTATGGGAAAAGTATTTGAACCGTTCAATACGACAAAACCGAACGGCACTGGATTAGGGCTTACAATTGTACATAGAATAATTAAAGATCACAATGGAAAAATAGAAATAAATAGCGAGTTAAATAAAGGTACAACCGTAGCAGTTTACATCCCTGTAATAAAGTCCGCTAATAATGAAGATACATAATGCTAACCCCACCCCCAAAAAGAAGTAAATAATCTTATTTATAGAATTGCACAAAATACTAAACACACAGCACAATATAATGTGCATCATATATTTTTATTGCTAATATAAGCAATATAAATGATTTATTTTGATATTATATTTGGCACATTACTTGCAGTAAGTAGTTAGTAGGAGCAGTAATAGTGTTTTGAAAAAGTGTTAGACAGAAGACCACGTTTATAAAGGCACTAGTGAATGCTCTTCGGGCAGGCCTGCGCTCCTAGAATCTTAAGGTTAACATTATAATCCCGATTGTTATCGGGGATGGAGCTTCATCCTGCAGCCAGTCCCAAATAAAGATGGGACGGGCCCTCCACTGAAACATTGGCGGGCAAGCAGGATTCCGCTCCAGAATCTTAAGGTAAACTATATAATCCCGATTGTTATCGGGATGGAGCTTCATTTAATTTAAAGGAGGGGGTCATGGAACAAAAGAATAGTATATTGCTGGTTGATGATGATGTTAGTGTTTTGGAATCTGTTAAGGAAATATTAAAACAGGAGTATAATATTATGACGGTGACAACGGGTGAAGAAGCAATAGAGATTATTAAAAGAGAACCGCAAGACTTAGTGATTTTGGACGTTAACCTTAATGGAATAAGCGGTATTGAAACGTTGGAGATTATAAGAAGCATTGAGAGAGATTTGCCGGTCATAATGTTATCCGGTATGAATACAATCAAAACTGTTATTAAATCCATTAAACTTGGTGCAAATAATTTTATAGATAAACCTTTTAATATTAATGATTTAAGAATCGCGGTTAATGAGGCGATTGATGGCAATAACAAAAAGGCAATAAATAAAGTGCCTGAAGTATCTATTGATGTAGAGCAATTTGCAGAAAAATATGTTCAAAATGTTATGAAAGATGATATGCAATTGAAAAATGCTTTAAAAATGTTTAAAGAGGAGTATATTAATTTTATTTTCAATAAATTTAGAAATAAATTTGAACATACAAATACAATAATAAAATAACTGATATTTTTCTATTAAATCATATATAGGAGTCGCCAACTCCTGTTGGCTGGGTACCACTTGTAAAAAAGCGGAGAATGAAATGCCTAATATAAAAATATTTGAGATAGCTCAAAAAGCAAAGGTCTTGCCTAGTACTATTAGATATTATGTTGATATGGGTTTGATAGACATTGCAGATAGAACTATTGGCGGTCAACATTTATTTAATGAGGAGAAAACACTAAAGATTATAGAAAAAATTAAGTATTTATCATTACAAGGATACAGACTTAATCAGATAAAAGAAATTCTTTCAAAGGGTATGAAGAGGAAATTATTAATAATAGATGATGATTCAGATATAAAAGATTTGATTAAGCAAATACTATCGGAAGAAGAGTGGGAAATAAAACATGCTACCGATGGGTTTGAAGCCGGAAGAATTTTGCTGGATTATTTGCCGGATTTAATAACATTAGATTTGGTTATGCCGGGAATGGATGGTTTTAAAATTTGCCAAAATATCAGAAAAGATCCTTTAACAAAAAATATTAAGATACTTACTATAACCGCACATAATACGCCCGCACATAAAGAAAAGATATATTGTATGGGAGCAGATGGTTGTTTGCAGAAGCCGTTTTCACCGGATGAATTAAAGATTAAAATAAATGAAATTTTAAAAAATAGTAATTGAGGAAAATATGATTGAAACTTACGGTAGAAAAATAGAGTTATTTTTGCCCCATTAATGAAAATCTGCGTTAAAGGCAGAGGATAGTAGTTGCCGAGATTCTTCTTGCTCGGCAAATGAAGGCAAAGAGGCGGCCCGCCTACGCTCTACGAAGCTACGGCGAGGCCAACCCGACAAGTCGGGTTGGAGGGTTTTATGAATAAAAAAATTTTAATTGTAGATGATGAAAAAGATATAGTAGATATTATGTCTATGTTTTTAAATGCAGAAGGATATTATACCTCATGTGCATACGATGGTTTGGATGCATTGGAAAAAGTAAAATGCAATAAACCGGATTTAATAGTGCTGGATGTTATGATGCCAAGAATGGATGGATTCACCGTGAATCAAAAACTTAAAGAAAATCCCGAAACAAAAGACATTCCGGTTATTGTAGTTACAGGTAAAAATGATTTGAGAAAAATTGAAGAGGCAGTAAAAAAAGATAGTATTAAAAGTTATATCAAGAAACCATTTTCAATGACGGAACTCTTGGAAAAAACCAGAAGTATTTTTTTCTGAAAAACTTTCCCCTTGACAAACCCCTTATTATACTATATAAGTATATTAGGATACTTAGGATATTTAGAATAATTAGATATTTTAATATAATTGGGGGGATTTATGGGACCGCTTACAACTTTTCAAGTTTCAAAATTATTGCATGTTGACATTACTACGGTTATAGATTGGATTGACTCCGGAAAAATACCTGCCTATAAGACACCTGGCGGACACAGAAGAATCGAGATTAAAGATTTGTTGGAATTTTTAAAGAAGTATAGAATGCCCATACCTGAAGAATTAAGTACTGCTGTAGATGTTCAAAAAAACCAAATCATAAAACAACCCCAGAATAATATAAAAAAGATTTTAATAGTTGATGATGACAAAAGCATATTAAAATATATTTCAATTGTTATTAAAAAATATTTTAATAATATAGAAATTGAACTTGAATCAGAAGGATTTTTGGCAGGTAAAAAAATAGTTGAATTTAAACCGGATTTATTGATTCTCGATATTCGGCTTCCTGGAATGGATGGTTTTGAGGTTTTAAAGCAATTAAAAAAAGAAAAAATGAAAATAATAGTTATTACCGCTTTTCCAACTAAATTAATAAGAGAAAAAATAATAACTGCCGGTGCAGATGGTTATTTAATAAAACCATTTACAGCAGAAGAACTTAAGCAAAAAGTAGAAAATCTTCTTCCGGAGGAATAAAATGGATTTAATTCAACAATGGTGTCAGAATAATTTGGATATTATTTTCTTCATATACGGTCTTGCTTTTGTTTTCATGGGAGTCGCGATTCTTATTCAACCTAAGGCGGATAGTAAATTTGTACTTGCAAATATTTTATGGCTTTTAGGAGTTTTTGGTATTATACATGGAATAAATGAATTTTTAGATATGTGGATAATAATAAAAAGTGAAAATTTCATAATGAGTATTATAAAATGGTTTATTCTTATTATTTCTTACTACTTTTTATTTGAGTTTGGTAGGAAAATATTCAGTTTTGTAGGGCAAAAATGTCCTACGTGGCGAAAAAAAATAGCTAAACCCTTTGTTTGGTGGTTAACGCCAGCTATTATATTGTTGATTATATTTATCAGTATTCAATCTTCTAATTTTTACAATACTGCTTCATTACTATCAAGATATTTTTTAGGTTTTCCCGGAGGAATACTTATTGCTATTGGTTTCCTTTCATATTATAAGTGTGAAGAAGAAATATTAAAATCGCTTAAAGTTAAAAAATTTTTTATTATGGCAAGTTTTTCATTCTTTTTTTACGGGATTTTAAGCGGATTAATTGTATCTAAAAGTAATTATTTTCCTGCTAATTGGATTAATACTGAGACATTTCTTTCAATTTTACATATTCCTGTACAAGTATTTCGCGCAATTTGTGCAATCGCAGCGGGTATAGCAATTACCGGTATACTCAGGATATTTAACTGGGAAACTACTGAGAGTATTATAGAATCCCGAGATGTTTTAGAAAAAAAATTAGCAGATACCGAAAAAAGATATGAGGATATAGTTGAAAATGCTTCAGATATGATTCACTCCGTTAATGTTGATGGTCATATTGTTTTTGCAAATCGAAAGGAATGTGAAATTCTCGGTTATTCAAGGGAAGAACTTAATGGGAAAAATGTAAAAGAAGTGTATGCGCCCGAAACAAGGGACTACGTCAAACAAGGTTTTGAAAAACTAAAACGAGAAGGAATACTATTTATTGAAAATGGAAAAATGATCAAGAAAAATGAGGAAATATTGGATGTAATAATAAACTCTTCAGCAATATATGATAGTAAAGGAAATTTTATTAGAACACGTTCTATTATAAAAGATGTTACTGAACAAAAATCGGCAGAAAAACAAATTAGAAATTTAGCAAAATTCCCAGCGGAAAATCCAAATCCGGTTTTGAGAGTAACTAATAATTGTGTGATTGTGTACGCTAATGAATCAAGTTTGCCACTATTAAAAGAGTGGGAGTGTGATATAAATAGGCAAGCTCCGGTTTTCTTTTGTGATTTAATTTTAAGGTCTTTTCAAACCAAAAAAAAAGAAACAATGGAGATTAAATGTAAAGATAAAGAATATGCTTTCATATTATCACCGGTTGTAGAAGCGGGATATGTTAATCTTTACGGGCGAGATATTACAAAAGAAAAGGAAGCGATTAAATTATTAAGGGAAAATGAAGAAAAATATCGCACACTTATAGAGTATTCTGATGTTGCAATTTCATCTATAGATAAAAATGGAGTTTTCTTATTTATGAATACTATGGCTGCTAAATTATTAGGCAATAACGTAAAAGTTCTTATTGGCAAAACTATGTGGGATTTGTTTCCAAAGGAAATCGCAGATAAGCAAATGTTTACTATAGGTAAGGTTTACGAAACAGGGCAAAGCATTAATGTAGAAGACAAAACCATTGTTAACGGTAAGCCAATGTGGTTTAGAACAAATATTCAACCGATTAGAGATAATAATGATCAAATAAAATCAGCATTAGTTTTTAATGTTGATATAACTGAACATAAACAAATGGAAGAGTTGAAAGAAAAATTTAAAGAAAAACTTTTGCGTGTAGAAAAAATAACAGCAGTAGGGCAATTAGCAGGCGGAATAGCGCATGAACTAAATAATCCGATAGGTGTAATTTTAGGTTTTGCTCAAAGTTTAGCAAAAAATATAAGTGAAAAAGATTTATTATATATGCCGTTAAAATCAATGGAACGTGAAGCGATAAAATGTAAGAAATTGGTAAAAGATTTGTTAACATTTTCAAGGGATGAAAAAACGATAGCGGAAAATATAGATATGAATGTAATAATAGAGGAAACATTACCATTGTTAGAAGCTCAAAGAAAAATGAAGGATATACAAATTGTAAAAAATTATGAAAATAACTTACCTCAAATTTTGATAAATAAAGATAAAATCCAACAGGTAATAGTGAATCTATGTAACAATGCGATGGATGCGATGCCACAAGGTGGAAAGATAACGATTACGACGACTGTAGCCGCAGAGCAAAGCTCTGCTAATATAAGCAAAGCTAATGCTTTGCCGCTACAATTTATTGTAATCACAATTTCAGATACTGGTGTTGGAATGTCTGAAGAAGTGAAGAAACATATATTTGAGCCGTTTTATACTACAAAAGAGG
>Ga0156685_1020_pt4 | contig 15611 bp, 16 predicted proteins | sample RifOxyC2_FD_112015 | JGI IMG/M metagenome (GOLD analysis project Ga0156685, IMG submission 112015) | Elusimicrobia bacterium RIFOXYC2_FULL_34_12 | reverse complement strand
TGTTTTTCTTATTATATTTATTTCTATTCTTCTATTTTTAGCTCTATTATTCTCTGTATCATTCGGCGATATAGGTCTATATTCGCCATAACCAAATGTTGAAAATCTTGATGGTGACATTTTCTCGGAACTTATAAAATAATTTATGACGCTAAATGCTCTGGCTGCTGATAACTCAAAATTCGAACGAAACCGTTTGCTTATCATAGGTACGTTATCCGTATGTCCTTCTACTATAACGGGATTGTCCATAGTATTAATTAATTGTGCGATTTCTTTCAACGCTGGAATGGCTTCTTCTTTTAAATCTGATGAACCTGAATCAAATAAAATAGGATTAGATAAAGATATTTTAACTCTCTGCGCATTAGTTTCAACTTTTGCAAATTCAGAAAGATTTTTTTCTTTAATAAACTTTTCCAATTGTGATGCTGCATTAGTTTCTCTTTCTTTTTTTTCTAATATATTTATTTCCTTACCTGTAGCAACATTTTTCTGAAGCATTGTTATGGTTTTTTCATAATTTGACGTTATTCCTGAATATGCATAACCGAATAAAGATAGAAAGAAAATCATAAGAATCGTCATTAAATCAGCAAATGAAACCATCCATAAGTGCTGGGTCATGCCATCAGCGTCTGATTCATAAATAATTTCTTCTTTTTCCGATTCCTTTTCTTCTTTATGGAATTCTAAAAAATATTTATCTTCTTCAGATAAAAAATCTTCTTCAAACTCACTGTTATATATATCAGTTTCTAAATCAGCCATATTTTAAAATCAGTACTCAGGATTCAGTATACAGTATACAGATAAAAGTCAAAAATATATTTTTTAAAGCTTTATTCTGTGAGCTGTATACTGTGTACTGCCCCCTACTGCATATTACAAAATACAGTAATCAGGATACAGTTAAGACTTTTTGTTGATTTTTCTGTATTCTGTGTACCGTTTACTGTGTACTGCCTCTAGCGTACTACATTTATCTCAATACGTCGATTTTGCATTCTGCTTTCTTCAGTATCATTATCAGTAACCGGCCGAAATTCACCATAACCGGCAGCTATAAATCGCTCTGGACTTATTCCTGTTTTTGTTAGAAAATCAATAACACTATACGCTCTTGCCACTGAAAGTTCCCAATTTGATAAATATAATCCTCCGCTTATAGGTATATTATCAGTATGACCTTCTACAATTACAGAGTTTGGTAATGGCCTGATTGCTTTAGCGACTTCCCTCAAAGATATCATCGCTTCTTCCTTTAGCGAAGCACTACCTGGAGAAAATAATATAGGTGTTTTTAAAGTTATTTTTACATATTTTTCGCTTATTTCTACTTGAGTAAATTCTTGTAAACCTTTGTCTTTAACAAGATTAGTTATTCTTGCGGCAGTTTCTTCTTCTTCAATCTTTTTTACGGCTTTTTCAGCATTTATCAGTGTTTTGTCTACTTGTTTACCTTTAAATCTGTCAGAAAGTGTTTGAGTCATTGATTTTCTTACATCATCAGGTTGTCGTGTAAATCCGTACAATACAAGAAAAAATAACATAAGATTAGTCATCAAATCAGATAATACCGCTAACCAAATGGGATTTTCTTGAGTTCTTCGGTCACTTCTACGTTCACGATATTCAGCCATAAAATTTAACTGCAAGTTAAAAGTAAAAAGTTTAAAGTTAAAATTATAATCAAAGAGGCACGGCATTTTTTTACAATTGATGTGAATATTTTTATTAGTTCTTCTATCCCAACCAATAGATTTTTTACTTGTTCCTTATCAGCAATATTAGAATTAAGTAATAGTTTTAACCAATATCTAGTTTCATTTGATTCTTTACGAGAGATGTTAATAATATAAGAAAACTCTTTTCTTGTTAAACCTGAATATGCTTCTTCAACATTAGCACCAATTGAAGTACCTGAGCGAAGTATTTGTCCTCCCAATATTTTAGATACTTGATTATTTGGCATATTTTGTATTAATTTAATTATTTCCAATGAAAATTCATATGTTCTTTCTCTTAATTCTTGCATAGTATTTTAATTTTAACTTTTAATTTTAACTTGCCTCTTAGTTTTTGTTTTTTATTTTAATTTATACTTTTAATTTTAACTTGCCTCTATGTTTTTGCTTTTTATTTTTATTTTAACTTTTAATTTTAACTTGCCTCTATGTTTTTGCTTTTTATTTTAATTTTAACTTTTAATTTTAACTTGCCTTTTTAAATTCTTTTTTACGTTTCTTGAATGATATAAAGGCTTCCAATTTTTTTTCAACTACAACAGGAACATCCCCTTTTTGTATAGAAATAACACCTTTTGTAATTATTTCTTTAAGGAGAATCTCTTCATCACTGTGAGATGTAAGTTTTCCAGCAATAGGTAAGAATAAGAAATTCGCTGAAAAAATACCATAGAATGACGCAGTCATAGCGATAGCCATTGAGGCACCTAAACTTTGAGGATCGGTTAGATTACGAAGCACTTGAACAACTCCCACAAGTGTTCCTAATAAACCAAAAATAGGTGCATAAGTACCCATTGAACGGAATACATTTGCAAGCTGTTGATGCCTTCTTCTTATAGAATATATTTCTTTTTCAAGTTTTTCTCTTACAATATCTATTTCTAAGCCGTCAATTACCATCTGGAGTCCATCAATCAAAAACGGTGTTTCAATGCTGGACATATCATTTTGAAGCGATTCCATCCCGTTTTGTTTAGCATTCTCGGATAATAAAATTATTTGTTTTACCAATTTCTCTTTATTAACACGTCTTGGTGGAAAGAATATAATTTTAAGGGCAATCGGCAGTTGTTTTATTATCCGCCAAGGGTATGTTATCATTGCAGCGCCGAATGTTCCTCCAAAAATCAACACTAGCGCTTCTACATTAAAAAGCATGTATATCATGTTGCCACGCCACATTACAAAAAGTATGGCTCCTGAGCCTGTAATAATTCCTAAAATAGTCATCAAATCCATAATATTCTCCCATAAACTAGTCACAGCAAACATCTTTTATAACTTTGTGCTGTGCACCGTTACTGTGTACTGTATCCTGCTTGTCCGCCGATGTTTCAGTGGCGGATATTCTGTATCCTTCTTTTATATAATTCCCCTGTCTCTCATTCTGCGAATAATATCTGTAAGCCGTTTTTTTTCTATTTCTAAACGTTGTGCAGTAAGCGGTTTGCCGAGGTCCATTTCCTGCTTTATTCTAATAGATGCGCCTGCCGGCAACACTGAAAGTACTTTTTGCTGCTTATCATTTGAGAAATTTTTTAATATCTGTCCGAATGTAAATGTGCCGATTTGTTTTATGATTAGTTGTAGTCCAGCCAAATCAAGTGTTGCAAGAATATCTAAATGAACTATTGATTTTTGAATCTTAGTTGCGAGTTGAGGGTCAAGAGTGTTCAATTCATTTAAAATTTCAATCTGAGTTTTTTCATCTGAAGTGTCTATTATTTTTGATATTTTGTCTGTGCCTCCAACTAAAAAATCTATCCTTGATTTTAGTTGTGACTCATACTTTTCAATATCTGTCGCATTAAATTCTACTACTTTTGAAAGTGTTGATATAATTTCTCTTTTTCTATCTTGAGGAATTTCTTTTAATATTTGGGAAGATAATTCCGGACTTAAATAATTAATTACCGTAGCTATGTTTTTTGAAGGTTCATTTTGTATCAAAAATATTAATTCTTTTAAATTTGAACTATTAACAAATGAAAATAAAGGTTCTTTACCTGATGCTGTCTTTTCAATTCTCGAAGCGGTTGGCATGCTTATTTCTGCCGGCAAACTGACATTGGAAGAAAATCCCGCTGACTGCTCCGAAGCTCTTTCCTTTAATGCTGCTGCAGATGTCGACGCCGCAGACACTAAATCTTTTGCAAACCTTTGAAATGGTCCGAATAAAAAGGATGATATTGCAACAGAAAGCAATAAAGCTGCAAGTACTGAAAATATCCAATAAATGTTCGGAGGGTAAAGCAAAGAATTCCATGAAAATAAATTTTTCTGGAAACGCATTTGCTGAACATCTAATATATCGCCTCTTTGATAATCTATTCCAAGCAGACCCGATGCTACTTTTTTTACTATTTCCATAACTCCTGCCGATATAGATTTATCCAGTATTATAGTTACTGAAAGTTTTTTTATCATTGTACGAGTATCCTCCCCAAGGGCGGACATCATAACAGATTCAACTTTTTTCTCTGCAAGAGATTCCTTAAGCGGTACCCCGGGTAGGATTATATCATCTTCCTTTTTTTTTGTCGGCGTTTCTTTTTTTTCATTAATTAATTCAACATTAACAATTGTAATTATTTTTTCCGTGCCGGTAATTTCAGTAAGAACCCTTTTTAATCTGCTTTCAAGATTTGTTTCAAGCGCAATTTTTGTTTCAATAGATGACTTGGATTCCTTCTGTGCAAAAACCATACTAACAAAAAAAGTAAATAAAATAACAAATAATCCTATCATCCTTACTCGCATGCTTTTAACTTTAATTTGCATTTTTCCCCCTTTATTACTTTAAAAACTCATTGACAGCCTTATATTTCCCGATTCGTCTTTATATGTGTCTGTTGCGTTCATATCATTTATGTATTCGGTATGCGTAAATCCTATTGTCGCCGAAAGGTTATCTTTTATATTATAACTTATTTCAGCGGTTCCAGTAATATTTTCATTATCCGTAGATTGTAACGGATAATCATGGCTTTTTGTGTATGAACCCCATATCGCAGATGAAAGTTTATTCTCTATAATATTTGCAAAATTAACGTTCATTGAATAAGAATTTGAGTTTGTAACAGTTGATGATATTAGATTATATACTTTAGATAATGTAGAACCTGCAGATATTGAAATATTTTTTCCCAAACGTGTTGAAATATTAAGATTTCCGGAATCCGTTTTTAGATCTTCTGAAATTTTTGTTTTATCGGTAAACTTTGAATTTTGATACGAAATACTTAATGTTGTTTGACCTATTGATTGAGAAATACTCGCTGATGGAGTTACTGTTTGATTGTTAAGTGATGTATCAGGGTCTCCTATGGCGCTATTGATTGAGTAACCAAATGTAAGCATTGGTATCGTTGGTCTTTGTATAGACAAAGAAGAACTAATCAAATTTTGATTTGTCGTTGTTTTATTAGAATCTTCTACAAGATTGTCGTGCGAAATATTATAATAAGCGGAAATACCAACCCAGTCAGGTATAGAATAACTAGTGGAAACTTCATACATTTCTTTGTCATTTGTTGAAGAAGGGGCGCCCAGCGACCTGAAATCAGGTTCAATCCGTGAATAACTTCCGATAAATGAAGTATTGCTGATATTTGTAAGTGAAAGCGTTGCCTTTAATCCGTTATCTTTAACTGAACCTGACGAAATATCTTCCCAATAATCAGATTGAGCATATTCACCCTTAATACCGACATAATCAGTCAACTCAAAATAACCGGTTCCGCCAATCACATTATTCTTAATAGGCAGCAATGAAGGTCCTTTAACATTAATTGATCCTTTATCGTCTATACTTTGTATATATGTAACGGCAAAATAGGCATTTAAAATATCCAAACCTTGCTTAATTTCACCACCATATAAATATCTCTCAAAAGTACCGTTTATAGTTTCCGTACCTTCAACTTTTTTTGATGATTCCGCTCCGACTACCGAAGCACCAAACCTTTCTTTAATTGCGGAAATATTTAATCCTCGGACACCTGCACCGTAAAGAACCAATGAATTGTACGAAGGCTGGATATCTCCGAAGGCGATTTGTGCTGTTTTTCCATAAAAATTAAAAAGAAAATTATCTAAATCAAAATTATCCTCTTTATTGTAAAGAGCATAAAGATTAAGTGATACCGGGGCGTCGTATGTCTTGCCGACTAAATTAATATTAAAAGAACCCGTATAATCTTGCGAAGATTCGTAAATTTCGTATGTTTTAATGGATTGTTTATATGAAAGTATTGTATTGCCACCCAATGATACTTTTGACGGTTTTGATATTATAGTCGCTTTTGACAACGGAACAACTGTAAAATTTTGAAATTCACTTAAAAACACTTTTTGATTATTTACTGTTATTGATGCTTTGTAGAAATAATCGCCGTCAAAAGAAGTCGGTATGTTGAAAGGTATGTAAATTAATGTCGTTTCACTGCTTACTATATCACTTTTACCGGTTATTTTGTCGGTTTTTATAATATAGTTTTTATTTGCATCGTATATTTCCACTTCAAAAAAATATTGACTATTTTTCCATATTTCTGCTCCCGTATTTAACGCTATAATTTGGAAAAGTATTTTATCACCTGCAGTTGCAGGATCCGGGGCTGCTAACAACAACTGAATATTGCCTGAAGGAGCAGCAAAAAGATGTTTTACACAAACAACAAAAACCATCAATATTATAGACGAATTGCGCAACATTTTCATATTCAATTAAGTATAAATAAAAAATGCCTTATTGTCAAGGCAAAATTTATCATTTTGAAACAAAGTTTTTACAGTATAAAATGCATTTTTTTAAGCTAATTTAGTTTTTGATTCAGATATTTAGCGGTATGTGATTTTTGACACTTTAGAATTCCTTTTAATTGTCCTTGATATACGATATCTCCGCCTTTGTCACCGCCTTCAGGACCCAAATCCACAATCCAATCGGCTGTCTTAATCACATCCAAATTATGTTCTATTACAACAACTGTATTATTTGCATCCACTAACCGATGTAAAACATCAAGTAACTTATGAATATCGGCAAAATGAAGTCCCGTTGTAGGCTCATCTAAAATATATACTGTCTTACCGGTTGCTCTTTTAGTCAATTCAGTTGCAAGTTTTACTCGCTGTGCTTCACCGCCTGAAAGTGTGGTTGCTGATTGCCCCAATTTTATATATTCCAATCCGACATCAGATAGTGTTTGTAATGTCTTTTTAATATGCGGAATATTTTCAAAAAATCTTAGTGCTTCTTCTACCGACATATTCAAAACATCGGAAATGCTCTTATTTTTATACTTGACAGACAGAGTTTCATCATTAAACCTTGCACCATGGCAAACCTCGCACTTAACATAAACATCTGCAAGAAACTGCATTTCTATTCTTTTAGTTCCGTCTCCCTCGCAATTTTCACATCTACCACCTTTAACATTAAATGAGAATCTACCCGGTAAATAACCTTTTGCTTTCGATTGTGGCAATTGACTAAACAAATCCCTAATCGGAGTAAAAACACCTGTATATGTGGCCGGATTACTTCGCGGGGTTCTTCCTATCGGTGATTGGTCAACGATAATAACCTTATCTACATTTTGCCAACCTAAAATTTCTTTATGTCTTCCGGGTATCTCTTTAGATTTATATATCTTTTGAGCCAATGACTTATAAAAAATTTCATAAATCAAAGTGGACTTACCGCTTCCGGATACACCGGTAATAACTGTAAACCTGCCAAGCGGAAATTTAACATCTATATCTTTTAAATTAAATTGCTTTGCATTTCTTATTTCAATAAATTTATCAGTATAAACTCTATTTTTTTCAGGAACAGGAATCTTAAGATTTCCGTTCAAATATTTTGAAGTCAAAGAATATTTATTTTTCAATAAACCTTTAATATTTCCTGCAAAAACAACTTTTCCCCCATTTTCACCTGCTGCAGGACCTAAATCAATAATATAATCGGCTATTCTTATAGTTTCTTCATCATGTTCAACAACTATCAAAGTATTGCCTAAATCACGTAAATTAAAAAGAGTATTCAAAAGCCGCTGGTTATCCCGTTGATGCAAGCCTATTGTCGGTTCATCTAAAACATACAAAACACCAACTAAACCGGAACCTATTTGTGTTGCGAGCTGGATTCTTTGTGCCTCTCCACCCGCAAGGGTTGACGATTCTCTTGCAAGGGTAATATAATCAAGTCCGACATTTTCTAAAAATGTAAGACGCGCATTAATCTCTTTAGTAATCTCCTTTGAAATAAATCTTTCGCTTTCAGTAAGGTTTATATCTTTAAAAAATGATAAAGTATCCTTAATTGACATTTCAGTAATTTCGGAAATATTCTTGCCGCCTACCGTAACAGAAAGTGCACTATCATTCAATCGCCATCCGTGGCATCGTTCACAAATATTGGAACGCATATACTTTGTCAAAATCTCTTCACGCACATATTCCGATTCTGTTTCTTTGTACCTTCTCTCAAGATTATTAATAACACCCTCAAAATCACTGTCACCAAATAATAAAAATTTCTTATTTTCAGTTGACAAATTATTATATGGAGTATTAAGTGAAAAATTATGCCTTCTTGCAACATCTTTTAATAAATCTAAATAATAATTAGACCATGCACCAGACCATCGGTGCCTTTTCGTCGTAATTGGTTTTGACCATGGTGTAATAGCACCGTCATAAACCGAAAGATGTTTATCAGGAACAACCAAATCTTCATCAATTTCAATCTTAGTTCCAAGACCGTCGCACTCAGGGCATGCACCATACGGTGCATTAAATGAAAAAAATCTCGGAGAAATTTCGGGAATACTTATTCCGCAACTTGTGCAGGCATGATGCTCCGAAAAAAATAGTTCTGTATTTCTACCACTATCGCACCATCCCGCTATCCCACTATCACACAATTCTTTTGATTTAGTTTTAGAGTTATTGCTTCCTTGTATCTCAACTATTAGTGTTCCATTGGACAATTTTAAAGTGGATTCAACCGATTCTGAAAGTCGAGATTTTATATCAGCAGAAACAACAAGTCTATCAACAACAACTAAAATATCGTGTTTTTTGAATTTTTCCAATTTTGGAGGATTTTCCAATTCATAAGTTTTACCATCTATTTTTGCCCTAACAAATCCTTTTTGTAATAAATTTCTAAAAAGTTCTTTAAATTCACCTTTTCTTCCTTTTACAATCGGCGATAAAATAACAAATTTTGTACTTTTAGGAAGCTTCATTAATTCCGAAACAATCTGTTGAGCAGACTGAGGTTTAATCTCTTTTTTGCATTTAGGACAATGCGGGATACCGATTCTTGCAAACAACAAACGAAGATAATCATATATCTCCGTAACGGTTCCAACTGTAGAACGCGGATTTCTTGAAATTGCTTTTTGTTGTATAGCTATAGCCGGTGAAAGCCCTGAAATGTAATCAACATCCGGTTTTTCCATTTGCTCAAGAAACTGCCTTGCATATGCAGAAAGCGACTCAACATATCTGCGTTGCCCCTCTGCATAAATAGTATCAAAAGCGAGTGACGACTTACCGCTTCCCGAAAGCCCTGTAATAACAACCAGTTTATTTCTTGGAATCTCTAAATTGATATTTTTGAGATTATGTTCTCTTGCGCCTTTAATAATAATTTTATCTAAATTCATCTTTCTTTTAAGAGTTTGTAGAGTTTATTGAGTTCGTAGAGTTTATTGAGTTCGTAGAGTTTATTCAACATTGTGCGATAGCGGGATTGTGGGATTGTGCGATAGAAAATGTTAAATTATTAATTAAAAAATCCTATCCTATCCCACTAACGCACCATCGCACTATATCACGATTCTATCAACTCTAAAACACAATAATCAAACTTCGAATATTATTTCGGTTTTATAACCTGCTCTTGTTTTAACAATTTTTAAATCGTGGTATTTTGCAGATATAATATTATTTATAATATTATGTTTAGAAATCCTTTCGCCCGTAATTTTCATATTTACTTTATTCTTCGTAAGAAGCATGACCCTGAAACTACATAACAATATTTTCCTTATCGAATAATAATGCTGTAACTCGTTTAGCAAATCCATAAGTAAATATTCTGTATTATCTGATGTTACTGTTACTGAAAAAGATTCTCTTTTATTCCCTTTAATTGGACGTGCAATAAGCGAAAACATACCAAATGCAGCACTCTCAAATAATTCTTTCAGATTTTTTCCGTAAACAACTATTCCCAAATCATCAGTATGACTTATAGTTTTAAATTCTTTTCCCATAAAATTTTATTTACAACTTTTTATCCTTGCTCAGTTCTGCCTCTATTTCACCAATTGTCGGCAGACTGGATTTGAATTTTTTTGGCAATGAATGTGTCAATTGATATTGAGAAACGCCAATAGGCTTATGAATATCGCTTAAGGAATATTCAGCAACAACTTTGTCTTTCTTTTTGCAAATAAGGATACCTATTGTAGGCTTGTCATCTTCCGTACGCAACTGGCTGTCAACCGCCTTAAGATAGAAATTGAGTTTGCCTGTATGTTCAGGTTCAAAATCAACTGTTTTCAATTCAATCACTACATAACAATGTAGTTTTATATGATAAAACAACAGGTCAATAAAAAACTCCCGTTCTCCTACCTTAAGAGCTACCTGTTTGCCAATATAAGCAAACCCAGCTCCCAGTTCCAACAAAAATTGCGTTACATGGTTAACTATCGCATTTTCAAGTTCTCGCTCATCATACTCTTTTGTCATGCTTAAGAAATCGAATATGTAAGGATCTTTAAGCGTCTGTTCGGCAATATCTGATTGGGGTTTGGGTAATGTAAGTACAAAGTTATTAATAGATTTGCCTTCCCGTTTATAAAGGTTTCTTTCTATCTGATGCACCAGCACACTGCGACTCCAGTTGTGCGTAATAGTATTTTGAACATAATAAAGAGCTTCTTTGATATTTTTACATTTTGTAATAATGGCGATGTTGTGTCCCCATGGTATCTGGATGATTTGTTCAATAGGTTGTTGGCTAATTTGGTTTGTTGATACAGGTTTTTTCGCAATTAAGCCAACAGCTTGTTGGCTTAATATTTTTTTCTGGTTGTAGAATTTATACCATTGTTTAATATATTTAAGATTACTAATTGAAAATCCTTTCATATCAGGAAATTCTATCGTTAAATCTTTGCTTAGTTGAAGCAAAAACCCATCGCCCCATTTTGAGTGAGTCTGTTTCTCAACTATATCAGCCCCAAGCTGCCAATACAAACCAAGAAGCTCATTGTTGACTTTTACTACTGCTTTTAATTGAGCACTACGAATCTTAATCTTTATATCAACAAGCCAATTCTTGTAATTTTTATCATATATCAAATTTGATTTCATATCACAGTCCTTTAAAATTATTTTTTATTGTCTTTCCAAGTTGATTTATCAGACACTGCCTGGTATTTTTGTTTCTCAATCAATTTTGCAGATGCATCTGTGGAATCTTCTCAAAATTTTAATTTCAAATTTCCAAATCAAAAAACGCGAAAAACACTTATCCCTATAAATCATCAATATTTCTGGATATTGATTTGCATATCCTTCATGCTTGGAATTTTACCAACACAATTATTATACTGTTCTACAAGATAGATATATTTTTCCATAACATCGGGCTCATTACGATGTGTATTCATCTTTCGTTTGATATTATCTGATATTTTTTCTAATTTAGCTTTTACTTGTTCTTGATGTTTATTATTTTTAGATGAACATGTTCGATATAGATTCAAGCAACGCACAGCATATTTATCAAAAATTATTATAGGGTCTATTATCTTGATTTAGTATTTGTTGTTGGTAATATTGTCCAATTGTTATTGCTCCTCTAAAGAAATATCCTAATTTTTCTGCAACTGAAAAACAGAAAAAAGAAATATGATTCAAATACATATCTAAAAAATCAACAGATTGCAATCTTTCATTATATCCTTCTACATGGGTATTAAAAGAGAATTTTGCATCTTCCATTTTCATAGTAATCAATACTGAATCGGAAATATACAGAATTTTATCTTTTTCATTATTTCAACATTAGCTTTTGCAAAAACATTATTGATTTTTCTGTTTTTAAAAATATCTATCAATCTTAGTATATTTTCAAATACATTATATGTATTGATAACTACTTGTTCATCTTTATATGATTTATCTATTAATTCTTTATAGCCTAATAAATCAAGATAACATACTACATATTCTTCATGGATACTTTTTTTTGTATTATTCATTGATTGTAAATATGAAATAAAAGAATAAAATTATTTATTTTATCACTTGTCATTTCTAAACTTTGTCTATGGAAAGACAAGCCATATTGGAATGGTAATAACAATGATATTTTACAACTTTTAGTAGTATTAAGCAAATAAAAAAGTAAAGCTGCGTTTTGCGGCTACAAAAAATAACTATAGGGAATACACACTATTAATCGTGAAACGAAGTAGAAATTTACCGGTTTTTCTTTACATTCTGACAATGATTTTGATTTCAGTGGTGAGCGAGCAAGAAACTTTTGTAGAGCTTCAATTTACGACCTATACTCTACAGAAATAAATTGCAGAGCAACTTCTAAGGAGTGTCTCAAAAAAATTTGCTATCGAACGAATTTCACCTTCCGGAATCGTCAAATACCCATACAATGTGTCTGCATTTAGGACAAAGTAATTTTACCGAGGATTGTCTTCTTAAAGGCTGGGAAGTGTCGGAAAGGACAGCATTTATGTTACCTAATAATTCCCTTTGTGTTAAATCAATTAGGTTTATATTACTGTAAGTCATTGTTAAAAGTTTTTTGTACGTAAATAATAGTTGGTCTTTTGGTGCAATTATTTCACCGCATTCCGAACACAATACTAATTCCTTTTTTATTTCATCGTACATCTTATCCCTTTTGATGTCGGCAAGGTCAAATTCATTTGATAGTTTTACCCCTTCCTGCGACGTGCATAATCTGTCACATTGTCCGCAGAAAATACAATAGTCATGTCTCCATCTTAAATAACGGATCGGTGGATTTTCTGTTATAACATCCGTAATTGTTATTGATTGCGGCGGACAAACAATAGCACAAGCACCACAACCGATACAACCTTTTTCATCAGGGACAGGTTTACCCCTGAATCTTGGAAAAGGTTTATGGGGGACCTTAGGAAATTTTGTCGTATAAGGACCTTTTATCAACGCTTTTATTGCTTCTTTTAATTCTCGTAATTTAGGATATCTCATAGCAATCATCCGCCTTCGCAAAATCAGAAAAAAGTTAAAACAAAATGTCTGAATAGATTTTTGCTTCGGCGGATTTCGCTCCTCTTTAAAATAATTAATTTTCTTCTAATTCTAGTACACGGAGCTCATTTTTTTGTTAATGATATTGCGAAGCCTATTATTGAAACCAGAAACCAGACAAATAATATACAGACTAATGCACGGATGCCCATTCCATCGAATCCCAGATGGATAAAAACACCGAACAGTATTACAGAAATGCCGAATGATATCGATTTAACAAGTATCTGCACCCTTGAATAAAATCCCGGAATATGCACGAATCCCACACATCCTATAAATACTATTAGTGAACCGATTATTATTATTATTCTATCCATTTTTTTATTCGTCCAGTTCTTTTCCTTCAAAAAATTTTATTACCGCAAGCGTTCCTACAAATGCCAATATCATTACGTCAATCGCAAGGTCTATTAGAAATTCAGATTCTGTTTTTACTGACATAATACCAAGAAATCCGACTGCAATAATTGTTAACATTATTAATGCCAAAAATCTATCGGAACGAGTCGGCCCTTTTAAAAATCTCCACAAACACATTAAGCAGGAGACTGTCAGAATTGCTAATGCAAAATTCATATAAATACCTTTTTAAGCAAATTTTCAAGTTCTTTAATTTCGGTTTTTACCCATTCTATATTGCCTTCCATAGTACTTACTTTTATCAGCGAATCCTTTTCATAAACTACTATTAGGTCAGGATAAAAATTTAACGCCCATACGATAAATGCGATTATTTTTGGTTCGGTTACCGAAAGTTTTATTTCTATCACTTTTGATTCGAATTTGGTTTGCATTGTTATTGCATATATTTGCTTGATAGATGCTTTTATCCAAGTTATAAATATTCTTATAAAGAATACGATAAAATTTATAGATTTGATTTCTCTAAGATGCAACGCATATTCCTTATTCATTCCGCCAAATACCTGAGCAATTATTAAGGAAACGACAAATCCAACTATTACGCTTTGGATTTCAATCTCCCATACGATTAATAGCCAGATGATAAAACATAATACAAAAAGTGATGTTTTTTTCATAGTCCTGATATTATATTTCCGTAATTTATACCGTTAGTAAAAATATTTACCGCTGAGTTAATGAACGTTTTCATTATCCATGGAAAAGTCAGTCCCAAGCCAAGGCATATAATCGCAAGTATTATCATTGCAATTCTCATTGAATAAGGAACTTCTTTTACATTTTTGTATAGTTCTGAATTTTCTGAACGTAAAAATACTCTTCTATGAATCTTAATAAAATAAGCGAGGGTTAATAAAAAACTAATGACAAGTAATATTGAAAGTGTTAAATGATTTGCTTTAACAAGAGCTAATAGTATTAAGAATTTTGAAAAAAATCCGCCAAACGGAGGTATTCCTGCCAGTGAAAGCGATGATGAGATAGAGGATATATATGTTATCGGCATTTTTTTTGAAAGCCCGCCAAGTTCTCTGGTATCTCTTTTACCTGTTGCATAATTGACTGCACCAGCTACCATGAAAAATAACGATTTAAATGCAGCATGGTTAATTATATGTAAAAGAGCGCCTGCATAACCTAAAGGTGTCCCTATCCCTATTCCAAGCATTATATAGCCGATTTGTGAGATAGAAGAATAAGCAAGTATTCTTTTGAAATCATTTTGATATAATGCCGCAAATGCGCCGAAAAAAACAGATATTAATCCTGCATATAATAGAATTTGAAGTAGTGTAGTTGATACACCTGTAACACTAAAAAATATTCTTACTATTCCGTAGATTCCAGAAACCTTAATAACTACACCTGAAAGCATGGCGCTTACAGGTGCAGGGGCAGTAGGATGAGCGTCCGGTAACCAAGCATGAAACGGTACCAGTGCTGCTTTTAATGAAAAACCGAATAATAATAAAGGTATTGAAAATAATATCGCCCTATTTGTTGCCGAATGCTGATGAATTATTTTTGATATGTCTGCCAAATCAAGTGAACCTGTTACGGAATATAAAAATCCTATACCAAAAAATATAAAGAATGATCCTATAGTACCGATTACCTGATATCTTATTGACGCTTCGAGGTCTTCTTTGCCCAATCCGAATGCAATTAAAGCATATGATGCAAACGCTATTATTTCCAAGAATATATACAGATTAAAAATGTCACCGGAAAGAACAACACCGTTCAGGCCTGCAATTAAAAATAAATTTAAAATGAAAAACTTTGCCCTTGAATCATAATGTTTTATATAATCAATAGAATAAAGCATTGACAAACAACTTATTAAGTTTATAACAAAAAGCATTAATAACGAAAAACTATCTAATACCAAACTTATACCTAACGGTGAAGGCCAGCCACCAATATGGTATACAATTCGATTATCGCTTGATATAAAAAAGAGAAATATTACAATAGATAAATTTATTAAAGTAGCTGTAAATGTAATTAAACTTCCCGATTCTTTATTAATTCTTTCATATAAAATCAATATTAAAGCAGACACTATGGGTAATAATA
>Ga0156685_1102_pt5 | contig 16391 bp, 17 predicted proteins | sample RifOxyC2_FD_112015 | JGI IMG/M metagenome (GOLD analysis project Ga0156685, IMG submission 112015) | Elusimicrobia bacterium RIFOXYC2_FULL_34_12 | reverse complement strand
CGGGGTTGTAGCCTCGTTCGGTGCAGTGGCTCCGAACTTCGTGTACAATGTGTTTAGCTATTCCGGGAAAAATTGTTTCTATAAAAGATAAAATTGCAGATGTTGATTTCGGCGGCATAATAAGAAAAGCCGGGCTAGATCTTTTACCTTCTGTAAAAATCGGCGATTATGTTATCGTGCATGCAGGTTTTGCTATTCAGCTACTTGATAAAAAAGATGCTAAAAAAACATTAAAAATTTTAAGGAGCATTAAGGTAAAAAGGTAAAGAGGTAAAGAGGTATAGAAGTAGCCCGCCACTAAGTCGTTCTTGTCCACCAAAGATTCCCTGTCCGCCAAAGTTGTAGTGGCGGAAGTGGTGGAGGCGGGTCCGTCATAGAATCTGTGGCGGAAAAGGGAGAAAGTAAATGTCATGCCCGAAATTTGTTATCGGGCATCCAGAATTAATATGGATTCCTGCTCCCCAGACTGTGTCATAATTCCAAAATTGTAGCTGCAGAGCGATTAGCTCTGCTAAAACATGGCAAAGATTACGCTTTGCTGCTACAAAATGGAAAACGAAATACATTTATTAACAATTGCGACACAGTCTGTCCGCAGGAATGACAAATAAGTGGAACATTATGTATAATACAAGCAATATCTTAATTGAAAAAATTACTTCCCTTGCAAACAAAAAAGTTAATATCATGGAGGTTTGCGGAACACATACAATGGCAATTGCTTCTGCCGGATTAAAATCAGTATTGCCAAAAAATATTAATTTGATTTCAGGACCAGGTTGCCCTGTATGCGTAACCCCGACATCCATAATAGATTCGGCAATTGAACTTGCAAAAAAAGATAAAATAATCACAACTTTCGGCGATATGCTTAGAGTACCCGGCAGCAATTCTTCACTTGAAAAAGAAAAATCATTCGGTTGCGATGTAAGGATTGTTTATTCTTGTCTTGATGCTCTAAAGATTGCACAAAATAATCCGAAAAAAGAAATCGTTTTTATAGGTGTCGGATTTGAAACAACTTCACCAACAATCGCTGTAACTTTAAGAATTGCAAAAAGAAAAAAAATAGAAAATTTTTCTGTGATTCCTGCTTTTAAGCTTATACCCCCTGCACTAAAAGTACTATTAAAACAAAGAATTAAAATTGACGGATTCCTTTTACCCGGGCATGTTTCGGCAATTATTGGTTCTAAACCCTACCAATTTATAACTGAAAAATATAATATACCTTCGGTAATAACTGGTTTTGAACCATCAGAAATTTTGCAGGGAATCTATATGATTCTTAAACAGATACACTCCGGAAAAACCAGTATAGAAATTCAGTATAAAAAAGTTGTAAAAGACGCGGGCAACCCACTTGCAATAAGACTTTTATACTCTGTTTTTGAGGAAACCGACTCGCAATGGCGTGGTCTTGGAATTATAAAAAATTCAGGATTAAAATTTAGAAATGAATATAAAATATTGGATGCTTTACAAAAATTCAGGATAAAGCTGAAAAATTTTAAAGAACCTGTCGGTTGTTTGTGCGGAAAAATATTAACTGGTACTGTAAAACCGCCTCAATGCAAGTTATTCGGTATAAAATGTAATACAACAAACCCGATTGGACCTTGTATGGTTTCTTCGGAAGGTACTTGTGCGGCATATTATAAATATGGAATTGTTGAAAAATCTAACAATTCCTGATTACACAGATTAGCGATGATTTTTCTGAGAATCTAAATATGGAAAATAAAAAAATAACGTTGTCATACGGTTCGGGTGGAAAATTAATGCATCAACTAATCAAAAATCTTTTTTTAAAAAAGTTCGGGAATGTTATATCCGAAAAATTAGATGACTCCGCCGTTCTCCCGCCGATACCAAACAATTTTAGAATAGTTTTTACAACCGATTCGTATGTCGTAAAACCAATTTTTTTCCCGGGTGGTGATATCGGGAAACTTTCAATCTGTGGAACAATAAACGATTTGTCCGTCATGGGTGCAAAACCGCGTTATATTTCAGTATCGGCTATTATAGAAGAAGGCTTGGAAATTGAAAAACTTGAAAAAATAATAAATTCAATCGCAGAAACATCAAAAAGAGCAGGTGTTCAGATTGTTTGCGGCGATACAAAGGTTGTGGAAAAGGGTGCTGCTGATGAAATTTTTTTAACAACTTCCGGAGTTGGTATTTTAGATAATAAATTAAATATTTCGGGACGTAACGCAAAACCAGGCAATATTGTAATTCTTTCGGGAACGATAGCCGACCATGGAATCGCAATATTGAATGCCCGTCAAGAACTTGAATTAAAAGGAAAACTTTTAAGCGATGTCGCACCGTTAAATAATCTTGTTGAAAAAATGCTTAATGCAGGAAAAATTAATACCATGCGCGATCCGACAAGGGGCGGTTTGGCAACAACACTCAATGAAATTGCAGAACAATCGGATGTCGGTATTGAAATTATTGAAGAAAGAATACCCATCAACAAATCTACAAAGACTGTCTGCAACCTGTTAGGCTTGGATCCTATTTATATAGCAAACGAGGGTAAGCTTTTGGCGATTGTTGAGGAAAAACACGCCGAAAAAATTCTATCTACTATAAAAAAACATCCGCTCGGTAAAAATGCCGAAATTATTGGAAAAATCATATCAAAACCAAAAGCCGTATTTCTAAAGACCAGAATCGGCGGGACCCGTATTCTTCAAATGCTTGAATCAGACCAGCTTCCCAGAATCTGCTGAATTACAATTTAATTACAATTTAATAAAAATCTTGAAAATCTATAACCAAATTTAATTTTTTTCCGAATTTATATTTTACCTTGACAAAGATTCAAATTTTCTATATACTAAATAATGTGTTTTTAAAATGTATAAGTGTGTGTTAATTCTTGAATTATCCATGTTTTTTGTGGATTAAGCTTATATTCACATAAGGCGGAATTTTAACTATGAAAAAACAAAAATGGTTGGTTGATGTTGTTATTGGATTTGTATTATCCTTAACAATAATTTCATTTTATCTTATGAAAGTAAATTTCTTTGAATCTCTTGAATACAAATTTTATGATTTAAGAAGCAAACTAAGACAGAACCCCAAACCAAGCGACGATATTTTGATTGTAAGTATTGATGATAACAGTATCTCTAATATAGGAAGATGGCCATGGCCAAGGTCTATAATTGCAGCACTTATTGAAGAAATATCGGCTGCAAATCCAAAAGTCATCGGTCTAAATATTCTTTTTAGCGAACCGGAACAGGCGCTTGGATTGGAACAGATAAAAGAACTGAAGCTTCAATATGCCAACTTGCTGGTTGAGATGGACAAACTGAAGAAAAAATATAAAATAAAAGAAAAAGAAATTCTGCCATTCAATACTTTTATAGGCGATATCGCGAATGCAGAAAGCAGCATTGACAACGATACTATTCTTTCCGAAGCAATTTTCAATTCTGAAAAGGTTGTTCTTCCCATGTTTTTTTCGCTTGATGAACCTCTCGGCGAAAAAACCTTTGAAATACCACCGATTCTTTCAACCAATTCTATAACGGGACCGCCGCTACCTGCTACAATCGGATATATACCTATTCTTCCTCTGGATATTTTTTCGGAATATACATTAGGTATAGGGCACGTGGATATTTTACCTGATATTGATGGAACGAAAAGAAGAGAAATACTTTTAATCAAACATCAGGATAAATACTATCCTTCATTTACGCTCCAGTTAGCCAGAATATATTTGAATTTAGGATTGAACGATATAAAATTGCTTAATAGTAGCGAAGTTGCTCTTGGGAAAATCAAGATACCGACTGACGGTTCTATGAATATGTTGGTAAACTTTAACGGTCCATACGGAACTTTCAAATATTGCAATGCTTTTGATGTCCTGACCAAAAAGATACCGCCCGAAGCTTTCAAAAATAAAATTGTATTAGTCGGTCTTACTGCAACCGGTGTAGGTGATTTGAATGTTATTCCGATAGCCAATAATTTTCCGGGTGTTGAAATCAGTGCAAATGTAATACAAAATATCATAAGTAAAAAATTCATTGTCAGACCTAATTGGTCTAAAAATTTTGAATTAGCATGCTTAGCCGTTTGCGGCTTATTTGTCATACTTTTACTACCAAGATTGAAAGCTAAATGGGGCGCTATTTCAACTTTATTTATTTTAGCTATTGTTTCGGGATTCGGAGTTTATCTATTTACCAAAGGTTATTGGATAAAAATGTTTTATCCGAGTGTCTTGCTTGTATTGGGATATACTCTTATTACAACAAAACATTTCCTTTTCACCGAAAAAAGGAAAGAACTTGTAGAAGCGGAAAGCATTGAGACAAATAAGATGTTAGGTCTATCTTTTCAGGGACAGGGGATGCTTGACCTTGCATTTGAAAAATTCAGGAGATGCCCGCTTGACGACCAGATGAAAGAATTGCTTTATAATCTTGGACTTGATTTTGAAAGAAAGCGTCAGGTTAATAAAGCAGTCGCTGTTTATGAACACATTAAAAAGGTTGATTCAAAGTACAAAGATATTGAAGAAAAAATTACAACTCTTAAAACCGCAGGTGAAACAGGCATTCTGGGTGCGACCTCTAAAGAATCAACCGTTATAATCAAAGGTTCAAAACAAACACCAACTCTTGGCAGATATGAAATAATGAAAGAGTTGGGTAAAGGTGCTATGGGTATTGTTTATCTCGGAAAAGATCCGAAAATAAACCGACAGGTCGCTATAAAAACCGTTCGTTTTGAAGAAGATGTTCCGGAAGACCAAATGAAACAATTAAAAGAAAGATTCTTCCGTGAAGCGGAATCTGCAGGCAACCTTTCCCACCCTAATATAATAAGAATTTTTGATGCTGGCGAGGATATGGATTTGTCGTATATAGCAATGGAATTATTAGACGGCGATGATTTAAAATCAAAATGCGAAAAAAGCAAGCTTTTGTCTATGAAAGATGTGTTGGATCTCGTTGCAAAAGTTGCAAATGCCCTTGATTATGCACATCAGCAAGGTGTAGTACACAGAGATATAAAACCCGCAAATATAATGCTGCTTAAGGATGGTTCTATCAGGGTTACTGATTTCGGTATAGCGAGAATTTTATCTTCTTCAAAAACCCAAACAGGCACCGTACTGGGAACACCAAGCTACATGTCACCTGAGTCTGTTGCCGGTAAAAAAGTTGACGGTAGAGCCGATATTTTCTCATTAGGTGTTTTACTCTACGAAATGCTGACCGGAGAAAAACCGTTCCAGGGTGAGAGTATAGCGACATTACTTTTCCAAATAGCCAATGAAAAACACCCGACACCCAAACAATACAACGATAAAATTCCTGATTCAATTATCGCAATCATAGATAAATCGCTTGAAAAGGACGTTGAAAAACGGTATCAGCGAGCCGGCGAAATGGAAAAAGACATCAGGGCGGTTTTAGCAGCGATATAATTTATAAAAATATATGAAAGAAATTATTACTGCTTACGGAAAAACTGATCAAGGACTTATTAGAAAAAATAACGAGGATAATTTTTCTGTATCTGAAGATATTAATCTTTTCCTGGTAGCGGACGGTATGGGCGGGCACGCTTCTGGACAAGTTGCAAGTAAAATGGCTGTTGACATTGTCAAAGAACAGATGGAACATGGTTTTAAAAACAATAAAATTGAAGATTATTTCGCTTCAATGGGACCCACCAAATCAAAATATGCAAATTATCTGGTAAACTGTCTTAAAATAGCAAATAACGCCATTTTTGAAGCAAGTCAGAATTATCCGCAAAATAGCGGTATGGGAACAACTATCGTCGCCTCATTGATAATTGATGGAAAATTAATTATCGCTCACGTCGGCGATAGCCGCCTTTATCTTATCCGCGATAACGATATCAATCCGCTGACTACCGACCATTCAGTTGTAATGGAGCAGGTACGCAGAGGATTAATTACATTAGAACAAGCGAGTAAATCAGACATTCAAAACATTTTGACAAGGGCATTAGGCATAGAAAAGACTGTAAATGCGGATGTTTCTGAAATGCCCCTTAATAACGATGACTATATATTATTATGCTCTGACGGTTTATTAAGAATGGTTCCGGATGAGCAAATACTAAAAACCATAAACGAATTTAAAGAACCTAACTTGATTTGTGAAAAGCTGGTGTCAATGGCAAACGATGCCGGTGGCAGGGATAACATCACGATAATTGTTGTAAATATCAAAAAAGGGGTTCCTGTTATGAAAGATAAGATAAAAAACTTTTTTAGAAGTATAGTAAGATAAGGAGGGTTTATGCCGAAAATTATTGTTAAGTTTGGAGCTGCTGTAATTAAGGAAATGCCTGTTGACAAAGACGTAATTACCATCGGAAGAAAGGAAGATAATGATATCTCTATTGATAATCCTGCCGTATCCGGTCATCACGCCAAAATATTTAAGCAGGGTGACGGATATTTTCTCGAAGATTTGAACAGCACAAACGGAACCTTTCTTAATGAAACGAAAGTACTCAAAGCCGGCATACACAACAAAGACCAAGTAGGACTTGCAAAACATACATTAATATTTATTAATGAAGAAGAGTCCGCTGCACCACAAAAACCTTCAGAACAAAAAAGCATGGGCGGCAGTGAAACTGTAATAATAGACGCAACAAAATTACGCGAGATGTTAAACGACCAGCCAAAAGTACAGGGACAGGGAGAAAAAGTCGGTTTTCTGAAAATTATCGAGGGTTGTGTTGATCAAAACACTGAAATAGAAATTGCCGGATTATTAGTTTATATAGGAACGGGCGAACAGGCACAAATAAAAATAAAAGGAATGTTCGCACCTAGCGTAGCAGCTGCCATTTCCCATAAACCTGAAGGCTACACACTAAAAGCAGTTAAAGAAGGATATCCAAAAGTAAACGGAGACGCTATTAACGATATACGACAACTGCACGACGGTGATATGTTAGAATTCGGCAAGACAAAAATGGTATTTCTTTTAAAACAGAAGTAACGAAGCCATCGGAGATTCATAATTTCCTTAACCAATTAACATATTCTTTAAACGATACAGCAAAAATCTCTTCTTTTAGTATCATTCAGGGATATTATTCTACCAGCACCTATTTTTAACTTCTCAAATGGAGCTTAAAAATGGGCACGTCCCCCTCCTTAATTTTTGGTTATCTCCAGCAATAAAAACGATATCACTATTTATAAATCCTGTTTCCATAGTATAATTGCCACCACTGGAATTGCCTACAGCATCCTTCTCTTTATAGGATGTCTTAAAAAATAATTTTATTATGAGATATTTTATTAATGTTCAACCTGATAGACATTGAAGTCATTTGAGTCACTGACGAAGAATCTCAAACGACAAAGATTTACAACTACAATAAGCAAGGTCTCCTTGCAACTACATCTTGCGAGGAAACCTCGCGACTACTTCATGCAAGAGGACCTCGCGACTACATCTTGATAGGAGACCTCGCTACTACTGTGGTAGCTAAAGCCAATCAAGATTGGCAACTACAGAACGGATGCCACAGCCAATACGAGACCATACCAATCCTGCATTGTGGAAAGGATTCTCCCGCCATTCATCCACTGAAGCATCGGTGGGCAAGTGAACCATCGGAGGGTAATTTTTCATCTTCGCCTAAAAATTAAAAAAACAGTGTCAAAAATATGACACTGCTAGTTTACTACGGAAATAATAACACCTATATTTAAATTACCTCCCCGCCCGTCATTCTATTTTCGAAGTTATACACACAAATGTATAATGAATCTCCCTGCGGCAAGCCGCAGGGTTTTCTGCGAAAAAGTATAAATGTCTCATAGAAATATTATGTTTGTTTTCGTTCTTCTATTTTTTTGTGGATTGTGTCTAATGCGGTAGGATTGTTTTTAAAGACTTCGTCAAGCACTTCCTTGTCTAAAATAAGAATCTCACAATTACTTTCCGCTACTACTGTAGCAGAGGCAGGAACCGGATGAATTAATGAAACTTCGCCAAAATAATGATTTCCATCTAATTCGGTAACTTTTTCTTTTTTACCTTCTTTGGAAATAAAAATTCCCACCTTGCCAGTTTTAATGATAAAAAGGCGGTTTGAAAATTCACCTTTAAAAAGTATTGTTTTGTTTTTGCTGTAAGTTTTCTTTTTGATTTTGTAGATAAGGTTGGTTATTTCTTGTTCCGTAAGCTGAGACAAAAAATCGGTTTTTTTTAAGAACACTTTAGCCCATTGAATATCAATTATGTCCAGTTCTAATTCCATAATAAAGAATGATTACACTGATTTTGAAAAACGATTACACAGATGATGGTCAACTAATACAGCATATTACTAGGCTTGCTCGTACAACATTTTCTAACGGGGCTCACCCCGTACGAAAATGTAGATAAAATAGGACTTATGCTTTTTCGTTGCAGAGCGATAGAATCTTTTCCCAGTTTTTATCTACTTCTTCTTGCAATTGTTTTATAATATCTTCATTGCCTACCGAAAATAGATGTTTAAATCTGCCTTGTGTCTTAAGCCATTCGGTAATCGGTTTCTTTTCTTTAGGTTTATAGTTTAGTTTGTAAATACCATTTGTTACTTCATATATAGGCCAAATACATGTGTCTGCAGCAAGACGGCCCATCCGAACGGTATCTTCCGGCGGATATATCCAACCCAGCCGACATGGTTGCATTATATTCATAAATGAAGGTCCGTTTACCGATAATGCTTTTTGCACTTTGGAAATTAAATCATTTTGAAAACTTAACGTGGTTTGAGCAACATACGGAATGTTGTGGGCAACCATAATCGCCGATAAATCTTTTCGCATCTGCATTTTGCCTGTGGATTTTTTACCGGATGGTGCTGTTGTAGTGCTTGCCCCCTTAGGGGTTGCAGACGAACGCTGAACACCGGTATTCATATACGCTTCATTATTATAACATATATAAAGAATCCTATGCCCTCTTTCCATTGCACCTGATAATGCCTGCAGTCCTATATCATATGTACCGCCGTCTCCACCAAATGCAATAAAGTTTATGTCTTCTTTTACCTTCCCCTTCTTTTTAAGAGCGTTATATGCCGTTTCAATACCTGAAATGGATGCAGCTGCATTTTCAAATGCTGAATGAAACCATGGTACTCGCCATGCAGTATATGGAAATATCGTGCTTGCAACTTCTAAGCATCCTGTTGCATTTGCTACAACAACCGGTTTCTCACATGCTATCATTACCTGTCTTGCTATAATACCGGCACCACAACCCGCACATAATCTGTGCCCGCCTGTAAACAATTCTTCTTTTTTTGAAAGTTCTTTTAAACTAGCCATAATTTAACTCCTCATCTACTGTATCCACAGGCGGGGAGACCCCGCCACTACTTAATCTTGCCTTCTATAGCCGACCAAGGTCGGCAACTACAATACTTCTCAGATGATTAACCCGCCACTACTGTATCCTGCCTGCCCGCCTACTCCGCCGGTTGGCGGATTAGTGGCAGATATCCTGTAATTATTCTCTGACGCCTATGTATCCTATCAATCTCTCAACTTTTTTTGTTTTAGAAATACCTACCAATTCCTCAAAAACTTTAGTTATATCTGCTATGCCTATGTCCCTACCACCTAAACCATAAATATAATTATTAACTGGAATCTGAATATTTGATGAATACAAGGCGGACGTTATTTCTGTAAACACCGGTCCGGCATATGCCGAATAAGTATCGGAACGGTCAAGTACTGATATCGCCTTTACTTTCGAAAGCTCTGACGCTATCTCCTTATACGGAAATGGTCTAAAAACCCTTGGTTTTAAAAGACCAGCTTTAATTCCTTTAGCCCTTAATTCATCCACAACAACCTTTGTTGTTCCTGCTGCCGAACCAAGACATACTATTGCAATATCGGCATCATCCAATTTATATTTTTCAAAAAAACCGTATTCGCGCCCGAAACTTTTGTTGAATTCAGCAGCCACATCCATGATTATTTTTTTTGAATTTTTCATTGCTTCGGCTTCCTGCATCTTATGTTCAAAATAATAATCCTGCAAGTCAATAGCTCCTAAAGTATATGGTTTCTTAATATCCAATAAAAACCTTTCCGGTTTATATTCACCGATAAATCTTTTTACGTCCGAATCGGGAATCATATCTATTACTTCCAAACAATGACTAATAATAAATCCATCAGTAGTAACCATAACGGGAAGTTTTGCCCTTTCTGAAATTAAAATTGCTTGTATCATACTATCATATGCTTCCTGAGAATTTTCGGAGAATATTTGTATCCAGCCGGAATCGCGTGCTCCCATTGTATCAGAATGATCACCATGAATATTTATCGGTGCAGAAAGTGCACGATTTACCTCGCCAATTACTATTGGGAGCCGTAACCCGGCGGCGATATAAAGCATTTCATACATTAATGCCAAACCCTGTGAAGATGTTGATGTCATAACCCTTGCACCGGCAGCAGATGCTCCTATACAGGCAGACATTGCAGAATGTTCGGATTCAACTGCTACATATTCCGTATCAACAAGCCCGTCAGCCACAAATTGCGAAAAAATCATAACAATTTCAGTTGCAGGAGTAATCGGATATGCAGCAACAACATCCGGATTTATTTGCCGCATTGCTTCAGCCATCGCTTCGTTACCAGTTTTTGCTACTTTCATAAAAATTACCTCATATTTTTACATATATCGCATAGATTAAGAATACAAATTATACAGATGACACGAAGTGTCACCCTGAGTGAAACGAAGGGTCCCATAATATAGACACTTTACCCTTGTTTTAAATCCGCGTAATCGATTTTGAAAATCTGTGTAATCATTTTTACTTTTTTTCTTCTTCCATCGTTATTGCCGTTGCTTTTGGCGGACATTCCCTTGCACATATCCCACAACCTTTGCAATAATCGTAATTAATACCGACTACTTTTCCGTCTTTTACTATAATCGCGGTATCTGGACAATTTATCCAACAGATAAAACATTGAATACATTTTTCAGGATGATAAACCGCTCTTTTATTTCTCCAATCTCCGGTTTTAAATTTCCTAGCTGTTCCTTCTTCCAAAATATCGCCTTCCGGCAATTCCTTCCAACCTAATTTTTTTTCCATGTTTATACCCACTTTTTAATGAAGTGTTCTAATATCGCTGACCCCTACACTAAACCGTAGTCGGGCAAGCAAGGTCAGCAACTACAATGAACTATGAACTAGAAACTACAAACTTTATTTATCCGCTGATTTCGTCATATGCCCGTTTTATTGATTTTATATTACCGTCAATGATTTCGGGTTTATGCAAGAATTTCTTCTGAAGTTTCTTTGTAGTATCTTCTAATACGCCATTTATATCAAGAAATTTTGTTACTTTTACAAGCGCTCCCATCATCGGTGTATTCGGTATTTCTTTTCCGAAACATTCTTTTGCTATTTTTGATGCGTTAATAGCGAAGACTTTACCGTTAAAATTTAGCTCTTTTTTCATTTCAGCTGCAGTTTTTTCCGTATTCACTATTATTGCACCCGTATCCGCAAGTCCTGCAATTACATCTACAGTTTTAATAAGTGTCGGATCGAGTACAACAACAAAATCCGGATTTGTAATGCCGCAATGAAGCGTTATAGGTTTATCCGACAACCGATTAAAGGCTTGTACCGGAGCACCCATCCTTTCCGGACCATATTCTGGAAAGCCCTGAATATATTTTCCGGTTGCTAATGCTGCTTCGGCAAAAAGAAGTGCAGCTGTTTTAGCGCCTTGGCCACCTCTGCCGTGCCACCTTATTTCAATAATATCTTTCATTAGTCACTCCGATTATAATAAAAACAAAATAGAACCGTGTATTATTCTACTTTTATAGCTTCAACTGGACAATCAACTACAGCTTGTTTTGCACATTCTTCTGCATTTGCAGGAACCGGAGTCGCTTTAACTACCGCTATTGCATCCTGCATCTCAAAAACATCGGGACACGAATCGGCACATAATCCACAACCAGTACATAAATCTTTGTCAACAACTGCTTTCATTTTACAACCTCCTTAATTAATTTTTTAACTTCATTTATGTTTTTAATGAACTCTTCTTTTTTAATAATGTCCGTATTTGGAAGATAATATTTCCCGACTAATTTAATATTAAAAACACTGAAAAATGCTTTGATAATTGCTTCCGCATGACTAAAATCTGGCGTTCCTCCTGCTACCGAAATAAAAAGACCTTTTTTCAACTTAAAATTGAAATCCTTTAAGATATATTTCCTAATCCAATAAACCTGGCACCTGTCAATTATCGCCTTCAGTTTTGCGGGTAACGAAGTAAAATATATCGGGGAAGAAACTACAATTATATCTGAAGATAGTATCCCTTTTTCTATAATCCGCATATCATCATGCCATTTACAAATTCCCGTCTTTTCGCATCCTTTGAAACCGTCGCAAAATGATATTTTTAGATCCCTAACTGCTATTTTACTAATTTTATAACCAACTTTCAAAAACTTATCAAGGAGCGAGTTTAATAATAATTCACTCCTGCTATTAGGTGTTGCACCCGCGGATATTCCGATAACTTTAATTCTTTTATTTCTTTTTTTTTGTCTTTCCTTGCGAGGCATCTATCTCCTGACTTTTTTTCTTTAATGGTTTAACATTTTTTTGTTTAGGTAAAATTTTTTCGATTTCTTTTTCTTCAGGCAAGTTGTTCCCGCGGAACACAATAATTCCTTTTGAATCAACTAATATATTAGTAGGAATCCCGTAAACTTTGAATTTGTTTGAAACCTCTGCATTACTGTCAAATAAAACTTCATATAGAATTTTTTTTGCCTTTGCAAAACTCTCAACTTTTTTATATTTTTCCTGAATATTTATGGATACAATTATTAGCCCTTTGTCATTATATTCTTTATAAAATCTGTTTAATTCAGGTATTTCCTGTACACAGTAAGGACACCAGGTAGCAAAGAAATTAATCAAAACAGGTTTTTTATTTATATATTCCGAAATTTTGAAACTGGTTGTTGAAGATAATTTATTTAATGAAAAGTCTATTGTCTTATTCCCAACATCTATGCCTAAATCAGCGGAATAAAGGCAAGAAAAAAGTAAAAAGTTAAAAGTTAAAATTAAAAAAATATTCTTATATTTCATTTGCGTTTTTTCTTGAAAAAATTTTTAATTATTTTGGTACATTTAGCTTGGAGTAGTCCGCTTTTTACTATTGCGGTGTGATTGAATCTGTTACTATTTACAATATTTACAACACTTCCGCATGCACCTGCTTTTTTGTCGCAAGCACCGTAAAAAACCTTATTTATACGGGCCCAAATTAGTGCACCTGCACACATAGGGCATGGTTCAATTGTAACATACATATCACAATTTGTCAAGCGATAATTACCTGTTTTTCTCTCAGCTTTTCTAATAGCTATAATTTCTGCGTGTGCTGTGGAATCATTTTCTTTTTTTGTAAGGTTGTGAGCGCGAGATATTATTTTATTATTTTTTGTTATTACACATCCGACCGGAACCTCATTTTTTTTTGCTGCTTTTTCCGCTTCCTTTATCGCCTCTTGCATAAAAAAAATATCGTAATTCATCCCACTATCCCCCGCCACTAAACCTTCGGCGGGCAGGCACTATCGCACTATCCCACTATCCCACTATCCCACTATCGCACTATAATATAGGGCTCGAGGGGAGTTGAACCCCTAACCTAACGGTTCGTAGCCGTTCGCTCTATCCAGTTGAGCTACGAGCCCATAATAATCAGAGAATCAGTTATTTGTTCATCATTCATAGCAAATACGGGCTTCTTACCCCATAGAATTTCACGAAGCCGTATTAAAGCATACATAACGAGCTATGACTCCATTATAAGTGTAATTAAATTGAGATGCTAAAGAAGATTTTAATACCATGTAGTGCGGGCGATTATACTTAATAACACAGCGATACTTATTGATATTGTTAAGTTAATAGCAGAATAATCCAACTTTAATGCTGTTTTTTTCATAGAAAAACGTTCGCCAATCACCATAGTAACAACAGAAGGTAGAATTACCCAGTACCATTTACCAGGTATTATAAAACATCCTACTATTATCAAACGCTCAAAAATCCCATGATATTTTTCTTGATTCATTATGACGATGTTTGAATAAAATACCTTTTTAATAAAATAAATAAATATTGTCGTAAAGTGTGATGCAATAATAAATATTATTGCGATTATAACCCACTTTTCGGTTTCTCTACCAAACGGATTCTTGGGCGCTAAAACAAATATTAGTAATACATGGACAAATTGGTCCCAAAGAAAAAAACCTAAGTTATCAGGTGAGTTATATTTTGTAATACTGTAAACACGCCATTGATCTTCAATTACATGCGATACGGCAAGAAGAAGTAAAGCTAAGGCGAAGTCCTTTTGCGGAAGATATTGGTAGTTTATCGCAACTGCAAAAAACAGGAATATTAAAACATGGAAAAAAACACCCGAAATATTTTCCCTTTTCCATTTTGCAATTCTATTTGTTTGAAATGTGAAATCGGCTAAAAGATGTGCTAAAAGCAGCCGCCAGAAAAAATACATTATACTTTTCCTTCAACGCTATAAATTTGAACCAGCTTTTCCTTACCCTTTACTTTCGTAGTCCCTAGCGGTTTGGTCAATACAGTGTCTTTTATGACTTGATATGCCGATTCCGATAATATTATATGTGTTCTAAATTCTTTATTCAAACCTTCCAGCCTGGAAGCAAGATTTACATTGTCTCCTATAACCGTATAATCCATCCGTTCAATAGAACCCATGTTGCCTACAACCATATCACCTCTGTTTATGCCTATACCTATGTCCATAATAGGTTTATTTTCAGCACGCCATTTTTCTTGAAGTTTTTTTAGTTCTTCTATCATTTCAATGGCACAATAAACCGCTCTTTGTGTATGGTCATTTTGAGGTATTGGAGCATTCCAAAAAGCCATTACGGCATCACCAATAAACTTATCCAGCGTACCTTCATATTTAAAGACTATTTCTGTCATTTTTGTTAAATATTCGTTTAGAATTGTAACAACACCTTCGGGTGTTAATGCTTCCGAAATTGTTGTAAATCCCCTGATGTCGGAAAAAAGAACCGTCATTTCCTGTCTTTTACCGCCTAACGCAAGTGCATCCGGATTTTTCATAATTTCATTAATAACAAGCGGAGAAAGATATTGTCCGAACGCTTTTTTTAACCATCGCTTTTCTTTCTCTTCCGTTATAAATCGCCAAGATGTAATTGATAAATAAGAAAAGAAAATTAAGAAAGTTACAGGGACATATTCAACCCATACTTTTTTTTCTACAAAATAATACCTGCTGATTAGAGACCAAATTACAAAAACAGTTATTACCAAAAACGTGGATTTCCAAGAAGATAGTTTTGGTAAGAAAAAGGCAAGAATACCACCTATAACAATTATTGTCAAAAATCCGAATAAACCGCTTGAATACGAAATAAAATCAGAATTAATAAACGCATTTACATTATTGGCTATTGTTTCAATTCCAGGCATAACCGGTGAAACCGGTGTTACATGTCTATCGCCCAGCCCGGCTGCTGCATACCCTATAAGAACAATTTTGTCTTTAAGCACTTCGTCATTTATTTTTCCTTCTAATATATCGTAGTAAGATATATATTTGAATGTTTCGAATCCGCCGGCATAATTAATGAGCATTTCCCCGTTATCATCCAAGGGCACGTTGTTAAGAAGCTCTTCTATCGGTTTCTCCATATATGCCGAGGCAATTGAAACAGAAACATGAGGATATAATTTTTTCTGGTATTCTATTATCGGTTTTACTTTCCTAACGACACCGTCTATTTCCGGGAAGACATTCGGAAATCCTATTCCAATAGAATATTTAACTATGCCGCTTATAGGTAACTTTTGCTTTTTAGGAATACCCCTATCTATTTCAAAAAGCAGTTCATTTACACATCTTTTAGATTCTTTTACTGCTTCTTCAAGAGCAGTATCGCTTTGTTCGTTGCTTTTTTCAATAAAAAGAATATCAACACCAATTGTTTTAGCACCCGCCCGAGTTAATTTTTGAATCATTCTTGCTTGGATGCTTCTATCCCAGGGCCACCTACCTAAATGTTCCAGACTATTTTCATCTATAGCAGCAATTACTATTTTATCAGATATTATATTTGCCATACGATTACGAATTCTGTAATCATATGATTTATATTCAAGTGTCTGAAATACACCAAAAAAATTAAGTACTATTACTAGTAAAATCGCAAACGCGCCAAGTAAATAAGCTACATTTT
>Ga0156685_1042_pt4 | contig 17006 bp, 23 predicted proteins | sample RifOxyC2_FD_112015 | JGI IMG/M metagenome (GOLD analysis project Ga0156685, IMG submission 112015) | Elusimicrobia bacterium RIFOXYC2_FULL_34_12 | reverse complement strand
CCTCTGGTTTTTAAAGGAGAATAAAATGCCGAAATTAAAGTCACATAGCGGTGCTAAAAAAAGGTTTTTTGCAACGGGAACAGGCAAAATTAAAAGAAAAAAAGCGTTTGCTCGCCATATATTAACGGGCAAGGCACCAAATAGAATGCGTCATTTAAAAAAATCTGAATTGCTAAATAAAACAGATGCTAAAATGATTAAAACGCTTTTACCATACATTTAAAAGGAGGCAAGGGATAAGTTATAAGCTAAAAGTTAAAAGTTTAAATTTTTAGTTATTATGACTTTAACTTGAATTAACTATGCGTATTAAAGGTGGAATTGTTACAAGAAGAAGGAAAAAAAGACTTTTTAAAAAGTCAAAAGGTTTTAGATTGTCAAATAAAAATGTATATATACACGCATCAGAGCGTGTAGATAAAGCATTGGTGCATTCATATGTAGGAAGAAAGCAAAAAAAGCGTGACAAAAAAAGCCAATGGATTTTAACGCTCAATGCTGCATCGAGATTGAATGGTTTATCATATAGTAAATTCATAAGCGGTATTAAAAAAGCAGGTATATTGTTGAATAGGAAAGTATTAGCTGAAATGGCGATTTCATCACCCGAAGACTTTGCACAACTTGTTAATATTGCTAAGTCATAATCTATCTTAATACCTAAATAATATGAAATTTTCACCATCACAGATTCTGATAATTGGATTTATTTCTGTTATTTTAATCGGAGCAATAATACTATCTCTACCTTTTTCTTCATCCAATTATTCATATACTAATTTTATTGATGCACTGTTTACCGCTACTTCATCTGTTTGCGTTACCGGATTAATAGTTGTCAATACTGCTGCCCATTGGTCGGTTTTTGGAAAGATTATAATAATGATGCTTATTCAAATAGGTGGACTTGGATATATGACGCTTGCTACTCTATTTGCAATTGTAATAGGTAAGCAGGTATCATTAAAAGACAGACTTGCTTTTGTTGAAGGTATACAGACTTTTTCATTTTTAGAAATAAAAAAATTTATAATATATGTAGTCAAAATTACTTTAATAATAGAGTTTATAGGCGCATTGTTTCTTTCAATAAAATGGATTCCTGAATTCGGATTATGGTCAGGCATAGGATATTCAATATTTCACTCCATTTCTGCATTCTGTAATGCGGGATTTACAACATTTGATTTAGGTTTAATTAAATATCTTGATTCTATAAATGTTAATCTTACAATTACCACACTTATAATTATAGGCGGCATTGGTTTTATTGTATTAAGCGACCTTTTTTATTACAAAAAAACAAAACGGTTACTATTACATTCAAAGATTGTTTTAAAAACGACATTTTTTTTAATATTTTTAGGTACTATCCTAATATTTATATTTGAGTATTCAAATAGCGGAACATTTAAAATATTATCTTTAAAAAGCAAAATGTTAGCCTCATATTTTCAATCCATAACGACAAGAACAGCAGGTTTTAACACTGTAGATATTTCACTTCTAACAGTACCGACAATGATTTTAATGATTGCTTTTATGTTTATAGGCGCTTCTCCGTCAGGTACAGGTGGCGGAATAAAAACAACGACATTTACCACTCTATTAGCATCTATTAAAGCGATGCTGAAGGGTAAAAAAGATGTATCTATATTTCGCAGAACAATTCCCGTAGAAATCGTTCAGAAATCCTATTCGTTATTTATTTTATCTATATTTTTTATATTTATTATTACTCTATTCTTAGTAATCATTGAAGGGAAAGATTTAATAAGAATAGTTTTTGAAGTTGTTTCGGCTTTTGCAACCTGCGGACTATCAACCGCAGTGGGAAATCCACTTTCGTTATCGTCTCTGTTTACTCCTATAGGTAAGTTATTGATTATTATTACCATGTTCATAGGACGTTTAGGTCCCTTAACCGTTGCTATAGCGGTAATAAAAGAAGATGCTTCAATAAAATATGTATTTGCGGAAGAAAAGATTGCAGTTGGATAAAATTAGGAAAATGGTCGGAAGTTTGAAAAAGTGTATTAATTGAGAAATTTATGAAACAAATTGCGGTAATTGGATTAGGGACTTTTGGAATGGCGGTGGCAAAAACACTGGCGGAAAAAGGTGTTCAGGTTTTGGTTATAGACAAAAATGAGCAACGGATTCAGGAAGTATCATCTTTTGTTACACAGGCCGTTGTTGCCGATGCCACAGATGAACAAACAATGAGGAAATTAGGAATAAGTGATTTCGGAACGGTAGTTGTTGCTTCAGGTGGTAATCGTGAGGCAAGCATTCTCACAACTCTTATATTAAAAGAGTTAGGGGTAAAATATATTATAGTTAAAGGACTGGATGATATACACGCAAGAGTATTGCAAAAAATCGGAGCGGACAGAATAGTCTTTCCGGAATTTGACATGGGCATAAAAGTGGCAGAGACATTCGTATCACCGAATATTGTGGAGGCAATAGAGCTTTCACCTGAATATACAATGGCGGAAGTAATTGTTCCGAAAGTGTTTATAGATCAGAACATAAGAGATTTGAATGTCAGAGAAAGGTATAAACTGCAAATAATCGGTATAAAGAGGAAGGAACCGTATATTAAGGAAGATGGGGATACAGATTTTAAAGAAGTATTGGTAATTGCTCCGTCGCCTAATGAGATTTTACAGGATGGCGATACCCTTGTCGTTATAGGTAAATATAATGACATAGATAATTTGAAAAATTTATAAAAATAAATGCGGAGGAAAATAGTGAAAAAAGAAGTTTCAGATAATGTTTCAAAAGATGAGGTTGATTTGATAGAAATGGGCAAGTTTTATTTCTTGAATGGTAAATATGAAGAAGCTATTTCGGAATTTGAGAAAGCATTAAAAATAAATCCCAAAAATGAAGATATTTATTTCAATATGGGCATAGTAAAAGAAGCAAATAATGATAGGGGTGCTGCCAGAAAAATGTATGAGAAAACGCTCATCTTGCAACCTGATCACAAATCGGCAAAGGAGCACTTGGATAAACTTGTAGGTATAAGGAAAGGCAGAAAATAAATATGATAAAAATAGAAGATGTAATTAGTGAAATATCATCAATACTAACACAAGAAGAATTAGAAAAAATTCGCTTAAAATATATTGGAAGAAAGGGCATTCTTACAGATGAATTATCAAAGATTTCTAAATTATCTATTGAAGAAAAAAAAAATACTGGCAAAAAGATAAATGAAATAAAACAGCGTATTATCGAAGAGATAGAAAAACGTAAAAATGAAATAAAGAGGGCAAGTATATCAGAGCATGCCGAAAATAGTATAGATATAACATTATCCGGTAAACCGTTAGAAATAGGTAAGATTCATCCCTTGATGCAAACAATGGATGAAGTTAAAAATATATTTTTAGGATTCGGATTTAGCATTGCAACGGGTCCGGATATGGAAAAGGATTACTATAATTTTACCGCATTAAATATACCAAAAGATCATCCGTCAAGAGATATCCAAGATACTTTTTATATCAAGCCCATGGAACTGGATAGAAATAGTCAGGAAGAAATTGTTCTAAGAACACATACTTCTCCCGTACAAATTCATGTAATGGAAAAATATAAACCCCCAATAAGGATAATAGCCCCCGGGCGTGTTTATAGACATGAATCTGTTGATGCATCTCATTCATATATATTTCATCAAATAGAAGGACTGGCTGTAGATGAAAATATAACATTCGCCGATTTAAAGGCGGTTTTGGAAATATTTGTTAAGAAAATGTTTGGCGGTGAAGTCTTATCAAGATTTAGACCGAGTTATTTTCCTTTTACTGAACCATCGGCTGAAGTTGATATGCAGTGCTTAATTTGTAAAGGTATTGGGTGCAGTGTATGTAAACAGACCGGCTGGGTTGAGTTGCTTGGTTGTGGAATGGTAAATCCGAAAGTATTTGAATTTGTAAAATATGATACTGAAAAATATACCGGGTACGCTTTTGGAATGGGCATAGAAAGAATAGCAATGTTAAAATATGGAATAAATGATATGCGTCTTTTCTATGAGAATGATTTAGAGTTTTTAAAGCAATTTTAAAAAGATATGTTATCCCGTAGAACGGGATGGCATCCACCCACGTAGTTTTCCTTGAAAACTATTCACGTGGGCAGGTCGTTCGGTGCAATTGCTCCGAACTTCGTGTGCAAGATTACAGATTTTTAAAGTCGATTACATAGATTTTATAGAGGTTTTTTTATGAAAAAAATTGATTCTTTAGAGTTTGCATTGAATTTTGAAAAAAAAGGCACTATATTGTATCTTGACATGGCAAGAAAGAATAAAAATATTCTTAGTAAACAGCTTTTTTATTCACTGGCTAGCCAGGAAGTTGATCATGCCAAGAAAGCCGATGATACATATGAAATACTCAATAAAAACATAAAAGACAAAAGCATATCATTATCAAAAAATTTACCTTCTGTAGAATTAAGTCTGAAAGAATTTTTTGCAAAAGCCAAAAAGATTGATTTAAGGAAAGACGTTAAGAATATTACAGGTTATGAATTGGCTATGGATATGGAAATAACCGGATATAATGCATATAGGAATTTCTATAAAAGCACAAAAAATGAAATAGAAATAAAATTATTTGAACAATTAATGGCACAAGAAAAAGAGCATTTGGACTCTTTGCGAAATGTTTATTATTACTTGACCGATACTGGTAATTGGTTTGAAGAAGAAGAAAGCAAGATATGGAGCTGGATGAACATATAATAGGGGCAGTATATCCGCCTACGTTAGACGTGTCATCAATAAACATGGCTATTCGCCTTCGCCAGATGGCGAATTGCCGACACATCTTCGGCGGACAGGCAGGATACAGTTAACAGGAATAAAACAAAAACAACAATTTATTTTTAAACTGTATACTGTATACTGTATACTGAATTCTATTAAATTATGGTACAAGATAGAAAAGAAGTAATTGGTGCCGTTAATACAATAACATATGGTTTATATGTTATAACTTCTATAGGTAATGAAAACAAGGTAAATGGACAGATATCAAATACAGTATTTCAGATTACATCAGTTCCTTTAAGAATTGCTTTAGGAATAAATAAGAAAAACTATACATATGAACTTATCAAAGAAAGCGGTGTATTTGCGATAAATATCTTAAAACAAAGTCAATTAAGCATGATTCCGATTTTTGGTTTAAAATCTGGAAGAGATATAAACAAATTTGAAAATATAAAATATCATACTGAAATCACGAACTCTCCTATATTTGATGATATTCTTAGTTGGATGGATTGTCGTGTAATAAAAGATATGACAATTGACTGCGGTACTCACTCATTATTTATTGCTGATGTATTAGATGGAAGCATAGTAAGTGTTGAAGAACCACTTACATACAAATATTACAGAGAGAATAGAACAAAGTAAGGCAGTATACAGCAAACAGTACACAGAATACAGCTTTTAAAGTATCGTAGTTTTGATTTTAGCTGTATCCTGTATTCTGTATCCTGTGTACTGAAGTTAAAATGTTTGATAAATGTCCGGGGCAGTCATCAAGAAACATAAAAGTTAGTATACACATATGTTCTTACTGCGGTCATGAAGTGGAGATGTTTTCTGATGAATTACGTGTAAAGTGTCCGAAATGTAAACAATTTATTTATAAAGAAAAAGTACCCTCTTGTATTGAATGGTGTAAAGCGGCACGTGAATGTTTAGGAGAAGAAAGATGGCAAAAGATGCAGGAAATATTAAAAAAAGGAGAAAAAGATGAATCTAAAAGGAAGTGAAACAGAAAAGAATTTACTGAAAGCATTTGCAGGAGAATCTCAGGCAAGGAATAGATATACTTTTTTTGCTTCTGCCGCAAAAAAAGAAGGTTTTGAACAAATATCCGCTATTTTTCTTGAGACTGCAGAAAATGAAAAAGAACATGCAAAAGTATTTTTCAAATATCTGCAGGGCGGAGATTTAGAAATATCGGCGAGTTATCCGGCAGGGATTATTAAGACAACGAAAGAAAATCTTATTCATGCTGCGGATGGAGAGAATCTTGAATGGACTACATTATATTCCAATTTTTCCGAAGTGGCACAAAAAGAAGGATTTACTAATATTGCCGAATCATTCAAACAGATAGCAAAAGTAGAAAAATTTCATGAAAACAGATATAGGGATTTAGCGAAACAGATAGAAAATAATAGTGTATTCAAAAAAGATAGAGTAGTAAAATGGCATTGCCGTAATTGCGGATATATTTTTGAGGGAAAAGAAGCACCTAAAGAATGTCCGGCATGCAAGCATCCACAGGGTTACTACGAAGTATTGTCTGAAAACTATTAAAAGGGAACAGATGGAAAATATTGTAAAAGAGTTCTTAGAGAAAAAAAATATTGCGGTTGCCGGCTCCTTTAAATCAAAAGAAAAAGTTGCCTATAGAATTCTTTTAGAACTGATTAAAAAAGGATATAATGTTTTCCCGATTAATCCTAATTTGAATGAAATTGAAGGAATAAAATGTTATGGTTTGGTTAATGACATACCGGTTACAGTTGATGCAATTGATATTGTTACTCCGCCGGAAGTAACAGAAAAAATAGTAGAAGATTGTAAAATTAAGGGAATAAAATATATATGGATGCAACCCGGTGCGGAAAGTGAAAGAGCAATAAAATTCTGTGAAAATAATAATATAAAAGCAATTTATAATATGTGTTTATTAGTAAAAAGCATTTAATTTTAATGGAAAACTTCAGTATTTCACTATATACATATTTTGCTGTTTTTATCAGTGGTGTTTTTGTGAGTCTCACGCCCTGCGTATATCCTTTAATCCCAGTTATTGTAGGTTATATCGGTTCCAGAGAACAAAAAAGCAAATTCAGTAGTTTTTTGCTTTCGGTTGCATACGTATTTGGCATGGCGATAACCTACACTATTTTAGGTGCAATCGCTTCTTTAAGCGGGAGTATGTTCGGAAGGATACAATCAAATCCTATAACCAATATTGTAGTGGGAAGTATTATTTTAATAATGGGTTTGTGGATGATAGGTATTATAAAAATAAGTTTGCCTATAATATCTGCTCCTAATTTTTCCAAAAAAGGAATTCTACCGGCTATCGCAATAGGTTTTGTTTCCGGATTTATTGCAGCACCTTGTACTACTCCTGTTTTGGCAACTATTTTGACATATGTTGCATCAAAGCAGAATATTTTATTTGGAACAACGCTATTATTTGTATATGCATTTGGTATGGGAATACTTTTAATAATAGCAGGCACATTTACCGGTATGGTAATTCCAAAATCAGGCAAATGGATGATTATAGTTAATAAAGTATTTGGATTTATTTTTATAGCGTTAGGGTTATATTTTGCATTAATATCCGTAAAGGACTTGGTTGGATGGTAATATGGGTGAATTAAGAGCTGCGAGGATTTGCGAAGTCTTAAGAGAAAAGATATTTGAAATATTTACAAGATATCTTCGCGATGAAATGGGTTTTACAACAATAACTGGAATAAATCTTACGCCTGATATGCGTTATGCAACCGTATTTTACAGTGTATTAGGTACCGAAGAAGAAAAGAAGAAAACAGCGATTGTTTTAAAAGATGCCCGTGCTTTTATAAACGGCCAGATAGGGCGTACTTTACATATAAAATTTCCACCTGTTGTAAGGTTTGAATATGACGATACACCTGTTCGTGCAACAAGAGTTTTAGAATTGTTAAATCAAATTGAGGAGGAAAAATTTGAAAATACCCCTAAATTACAAAAAGAATCTCGCCGAAATAAAAAACGTTCTAAAAGATCCAAGAAATAAAACTTTTTTTATAACTGGACATACAAAACCCGATGGTGATGCAATTGGCAGCATGCTTGCATTATATTCTCTGCTAAAGCGTTTAGGGAAAAATGCTTTTATATATAGTTACGATACCATTCCTTCATTCCTAAAATTTCTTACATACTCTAATAAGATTAATATTGTAAAAAAAATAGAAAAAAAATTTGATGTTGCAGTTTATTTTGAATGTGCCGATATTTCACGTTTCGGAATAAGCATGAATATAAATGAACAAACAAAAAAAACAATTAATATTGACCATCATATTTTAAAAACAAATTGGGCAGATATAAATTGGTTTGATCATTATTCATCTTCTGTTTCAGAACTGGTTTATTTTATATTCCGGTATTTAAAAGTGCCATTGACGAAAATTGAGGCGGAATGTCTTTATGTGGGGATAGTTACAGATACCCGAAATTTTACACAGGCAAATACAAACTCAAGGTCGCATATGATAGCTGCCGAACTACTGGAATGCGGTGTGGATTCTGCAACAGTAGAAAAATATATATATGGAACCAAATCATTAAACGCACTTAAGCTTACAGGTATAGCATTAGATAATATGAAAACAGAAGAATCCGGAAGGATAGCATATACTACAATTACCTTGGATGATTATAAAAAAACAAATTCAACTGTTGAAGATACAGAAGGTATCATTAATTACGTTGGCATGCTTCCTGATATTAAGGTATGGATGATTTTTAGGGAATTGAATGAAAAAAACTTTATTAAAGTAGGTTTTCGTTCTATAAAAGAAATAGATGTAAATAAAATTTCTAATAAGTTTGGCGGAGGCGGTCATAGAAATGCTTCGGGTTGTACTGTTAAAGGTAATATTAACGAAGCAATAAAAATCATTCTCAAAGAAGTAAAAAAAGCAATATCAAAATGATAGAGGGTAGTGTATAGCGTATAGGGGATAGTGAAAGGGGAAAAATTTTTTAATAATTATTTGCTAATCTCTAAACTCTATACGCTATTCCCTGATTTTTTATGGAAAACATTCTTTTAATTAATAAACCGTCGGGTATAACTTCATATGATGTTATCAGAGTTATAAAAAGGAAGTATAATCCTGGAAAAATCGGACATGCAGGTACTTTGGATCCGCTTGCTTCGGGTCTTCTGATTGTTTTGATAGGTGCTGCAACAAAAGAATCGGAAAAGTTCATGTCGCTTAAGAAAAGATATATTGTCAAAATTCAACTTGGTATCAAAACAGATACAGGGGATTTGGAAGGAAAAGTAATTAACAAATTAGAAATACCTGTATTAAATAAAATAAAAATAGAAAAAGTATTAAAAAAATTTAAGGGTAAGATAAAACAGATACCTCATATTTATTCTGCAATTAAGTATAAAGGTAAAAAACTTTATGAATATGCCAGGGCAGGTATACAAGTAAAAATAAAACCGAGGATAATAGAAATATATAGAATAAAGCTTCTAAATTATTCGACAAAAGAATTAGAATTAGAGGTTGACTGTTCAAAAGGGACATATATTAGAAAGTTGGCGGAAGACATTGCTGAAAAACTTGGAACTTGTGGAGTAGTGAGTAAACTTATAAGGGAAAAAATCGGTAAATATTCAATCGCTGACTCGATTAAATTGGATAACATATGAAAAAGGGAGTAGTAACCATCGGCATGTTTGATGGAGTGCATATTGGGCACCAAAAAGTTTTAAAAACCGCGGTCGACTACTCCAAAAAGAACAAGGCAGAAAGTGTTGTATTGACATTTGATAATCTACCTACAAAACAAAAAGGTAGTATAAATACACTTGACGAAAAAGTTAAATTAATAAAGTCAATCGGAATAAAAAGAATTAAAATAATCAAATTTAATAATGTCAAAAATCTGACACCAAAGGAATTTTTTAACTTATTTTTAAAGAAATACAATAGTATAATAATCGGATATAATTTTAAATTTGGTAAAAACAGAGAAGGACATACTGAACAGATTAAACGATATTGTAAAAATACTATTATAGTTGAACCTGTAAAATATAGAAATATAATAGTATCATCCACAAATATAAAGAATTTATTATTAAAAGGCGATATTGAATCAGCGAATAATTTATTAAATAGAAAATATAGTTTTAATGGCAAGGTTGTGGGCGGCTATGGCTGGGGTGAAAAACTTGGTTTTCCTACTGCAAACATTAAGGTTGAGAAAAGCAAGATATTACCGGAAGGCATTTTTATATCATTTACATATTTGAATAAAAAAAGGTATAATTCAGTAACGTACATAGGCAGGAGACCTACTTTTAATTCAAGAAAAATAAGTATTGAAACATATATATTAGGTTTATCTAAATCAATTTATAATAAAAAAATCAAGGTGGAATTAATTTCAAAAATAAGAGATGATAAAAAATTTAAATTTCCGGAATACTTAGTTGAAGAAATAAAAAAAGATATTAAAAAAGCGGAAAGATATTTCCGGAATAAAAGGAATATATGAAAAAAATATTAGTTGTTTTTGGGACCAGACCGGAAGCCATTAAAATGGTTCCGATTGTAAAATATATAAAAACAGAAGGCAGGAATCTTTCTGTAAAGGTATGTGTAACAGCTCAGCACAGGAATCTTTTAGATGATGTTCTAAAAATATTCCATATTCGGCCGGATTACGATTTAAATATAATGACAGAAAACCAATCGCTTTTTAATATAACGACATCTATAATGAATAAAATAGAATCGGTTTTAATTAAAGAAAAACCCGATTTAGTCCTGGTACACGGAGATACCACCACTACTTTTGTAGCAGCATTGGCATCTTTTTATATGAAAATACCTATCGGGCACGTAGAAGCGGGGCTTCGCTCAAATAATAAATACAACCCATTCCCCGAAGAAATGAATCGTTTATTAACTGATGAAATATGCGATTTATATTTTTGTCCTACGATAAATGCAAAAAAATCGCTTATAAAAGAAAACATTAACAAAAATAAAATATTCATAACAGGTAACACTGTAATAGATGCAATTTATACTGTTTTGAAAAAAAACTATATCGTGGAAAATAAAATAGTGAAAAAAATATTAGAATCGGATTCTAAGGTTATATTGATTACGGCGCATCGTCGTGAAAATTTTGGAAGACCTATAGAGAATATATGCAATGCAATAAAAAGAATTGCATTTAAGTATCCCGATTATACTTTAGTTTATCCTGTGCATCCAAATCCCAACATTAAAAAGCCTGTAAATAAAATATTAGACAATATTAAAAATATTTATTTGTTACCGCCGTTAAATTATTTTGATTTTTCAAAGATAATGAAAAAAGCATTTTTAGTGCTTACAGATTCAGGTGGATTACAGGAAGAAGCACCTTCTTTAGGAAAACCGGTACTCGTTTTAAGGCAGGTTACCGAAAGACCTGAAGCTGTGAAATCAGGTACTGCAAAAATTATTGGAACTGATGAAAATAGAGTATATAATGAAACAGTTAGGTTAATAAAAAATAAAAAGAATTATAATAAAATGGCAAAAAGCATTAATCCATATGGAGACGGTTTAGCATCAAAAAGAACGGTGGAAATTATAAAATATTATTTTGGATTAGCAAATAAAAAACCCGGAGAATTTACCCCGTCCCATGATAATTAATTAGAGAGAGAATTATTATAATTTTAGAAAATACAATAACTTTGAAGAAAAATTTTATTACTATGAAACAAATGAAGGCATAGGGAGGGGTTCCATGTCAGAAATGAAAAAATATAAAAAAGGCAAACATACATATACAAAATGGGGTCATAATATAAAGGAGGTAAAGACAATGTCTGAAGAAAATGTTCAGAAACAGACGCAGATTCAAATTGATGTGGATGAGGTAACGGCGCAAGGCATATATTCCAATCTTGCATTTATGTCTCATAATGAAACCGAATTTACTCTTGATTTTATTTATGTTCAACCGCAGCAACCTAAAGCAAAGTTAAGAGCAAGGATAATTTCGTCGCCTGTACATACAAAGAAAATATTACAGGCGCTCGCCGACAATGTTAAAAAATACGAAGAACGGTTTGGTGAAATCAAAATCCCTATTTTACAAGATAGAAAAGTAGGATTTGGCAATGCGTAAATTATTTGTTGTAGTGCAATGGTGAGATAGTGGGATAGTGCGATAGCAATCTTTTTAATATTTTGTTAAAGTTAAATATGAAAATTGCAATTATTGGTGCCGGCGCGATGGGAACTCTTTTTGCAGGATTACTGGCAAAAAGCGGCAATCAAATATCAATTCTAACTAATAACACCAAAACAGAAAAGAGAATAAATAAAAACGGATTAACAATTACCGGCCTTTCAAAATTTCATATTCCACCATCAAAAATATTGATTACTGCCAATCCACATAAAATAAAAGAATCCAACCTGATAATTATTTTAGTAAAATCATATGATACTGTTTCTGTAATTTCGTCTATAAAAAATATGATGAATAATAATACACATATTTTGACATTGCAAAACGGTATAGGAAATTATGAAAATATAATTAAATCGGTTAATAAAAGTAAAGTCATAGTAGGTAGCACTTCCCAATCGGCAGAATTTTTAGATTATGGAAAGATAAAACATACTGGCAAAGGTGAAACAATAATCGGCAATACCAATAGTGCTGTTAGTAAAAAGATAATCGAAGTATTTAAAAGATGCGGAATAAAAACAGTATTGGTTGGAAAAATGGATTCTGTAATATGGTCAAAACTTGTTTTAAATTGTGCAATAAATCCTGTAACTGCAATTTCAGGAGTTAAAAACGGTGAATTAATCAGGTACAATAACCTGAAGGAAGTGGCAATTGAAGCTGGAAAAGAAGTGATAAAAGTAGCGGATGAATTAGGAATAAAATTACTCTATTCAGATATAACTAAAAAGATAGAAGATACATGCAAAGCAACTGCACAGAATATCAATTCTATGCTCGTTGATATAAAAAGAAACAGGAAAACAGAAATTGAAAATATGAACGGCGCCGTTATAAGAATTGCCCGAAAACATAATTTACCTATGTATGTAAATAAATGTTTATATCAGATAATTGGGGAAATAGTAAAATAGAAAAGTTATCTTGGCTAATAGTATTGATAGGTGCCCGATATACAAAAACTAATCCATAGTTTCTAAGTTAAAAATATGACAATAGAAATAAAAGTTATTCCAAATGCAAGAAAAAATGAAATTAAAGAAGAAAACGGAAAATATAAAATATATTTAAATGCACCGGCTGTAGACGGTAAAGCAAATAAAAAATTAATAGAATTTTTAGCAGAACACTACAAGATAAGAAAAGGCAGTATATTTATAAAACGGGGCGAAAAATCCAGACATAAAATTATACAGATAAATGAATAGAAATACGGGACTTTCGCACCCCCGCAGATTTTTTTACCCGCCTTCGCAGAAAGCCACGGGTATAAACCTGTGGACGCTCGTCCTCCGCAGTAGCAGTACTACTGCTACGGAGGATGGAAATGCGAAAAGGGTATCCGCCGACGGTTTCTTGTCCGCCAAAGTTTAAGTGGCGGAAGTGGATGTCCCGTTCCATTTTTAGTCGGGACTGGATGCAGGATAAATTCTTACTTAAAGGATTACTAAATACTCAAAGAGTTTTACCTTTCACGGAAATCACTAACTTTTTAGCAATTATAACACAGTCTGTTCGTCAGTATGACATCAAAGACAAAAGACATTTTTTGATAATGTAAAAAATGGGTTGAATTTTATTTTGGCATTTTATATAATGTCTAAAGGTAGGAGATGGTAAGATGGTGCGATAGTGGGGTTGTGGGATAGAGCATTGATTTTATATAATTTTTAATTTTGCATTTTTAATTGTACTTTATTATGAGAATTCCAATCAGTTGGATAAGAGATTTTGTTGATATAGATACCGATTCAAAAGAATTGTCATACAAGCTTACTATGTCCGGTATAGAAACACATTCCGTGAAAAGTGTTTCTGTGGATAAAAATGTAGTGGTAGCGAAGATTTTATCTATAGAAAAACATCCTAATGCCGATAAACTTTCCATTTGTGAAGTGACAGACGGACAAAACAATTACAAAATTGTATGCGGAGCAAAAAATATCAAAGCGGGTGATATCGTTCCGTTAGCTAAAATCGGAGCAAAACTTCCCAAAATTGAAATAAAAAAGGCGAATCTGCGCGGTGTTGAATCACAGGGGATGTTGTGTTCGGAGACTGAATTAGATATCGGAGAAGATTCAGCCGGTATTTTTATATTACCTGAAGATACAAAATTGGGGACTATACTTGAAGAATATTTGAATAAAATTGAACTAATTGAGACGGAAGTAACTATTAATAGGGGCGATTGCCTTTCTATTTTTGGAATTAGCAGAGAGATTTCTGCTATATATAATATTAAACTAAAAAAGATAATTGAAAACTTTGATTTAAAGCATAAAGATATTTATCCGGTTTCTATTGAGAATAATACGGATTGTCAGCGATACTGCGGCTTGCTAATAAACAATGTGAAGGTGGATAAATCTCCGCAATGGCTGATTGACAGGATAGAGAGTTGCGGATTGCGTCCTATAAATAACGTTGTAGATATTACTAATTATATTCTTTTGGAATATGGCCAGCCGTTACATGCTTTTGATGTTGATAAGATAAAAAATAAGATAATTATCAGAAATGCGCAACAAGGCGAGAAAATATCGGCGTTGGATAATAAAGAGTATTTATTAGACAGTGAAATGCTGATTATTGCAGACGAAAATATACCTATAGCCACTGCTGGTGTTATTGGTGGTGAACCGACTTCTGTTTCTGGAAATACAAAGAATATATTTTTGGAAGCGGCATATTTTAATCCCATATCGATAAGAAGAACTTCAAAAAAACTGGCTATATCAACAGATTCTTCCCATAGGTTCATAAGAGGTATAGATATTAGAAATGTACCTAATATTGCGATGATAGCTGCAGAAATGATTCAAAATATATGTGGAGGAAAAATCATAGATGGCATTATTGATATTTATCAAAACCCGGATAAAGTAAAAGAAATAATACTTAATACCGAGAAAGTATGCAAAATACTTAATGCAGATATTAAGGCATATGAAATGATGGATATTCTGAATAGACTCGGTTTTGATTGCATAGTGGCGGATGATAAGGGTTTCTTGAATGTAACGGTTCCAAGTCATAGAAATGATATTAATATGGACGTAGACTTAATAGAAGAAATTGCTCGTATTTACGGTTATGATAAAATAAAAACAAACAATGAAATCAAATTCAAAACCAATGTGCTGGAATGTAAAGATGAAAAAGTTATTAGTAGAATTAAAAATATTTCGGTTGCATTAGGCTTTAATGAAGTAGTAAGTTACAATTTTGTATCTAAGAAAGAATTGGAAACTTTAAAGACAAAGACAAAGTATTGGGAAATTCGCAATCCAATATCCAGCGAAGAACCTTTTTTAGCAACCACACTTCTGAATGGATTGATTAAAAATTCTGCAAGGAATTTTAATAGAGGCAGAAACGACATAAAGTTTTTTGAAATCGGTAAAACATTTGGTGATAAAGAAAGTATGTTTTTTTCAGGGTGTGTATCCGGTAATATTGAATCATGGTGGAAGTTTAAATCAAATGCAGTAGATTTTTACTTTTTGAAGGGTTTCATAGAAGCAATATTTACGGGAATAGGTATGAAAAATTGGAAATATGAAAAAAGTGACACCGAAATTTTAGATTTTAATCAGTCATCAAATATATTGATTGGCAATAAAATAATAGGAAGTTTTGGATTGCTCAATACCGACGTTATGAAAGGGTATGATATAAAAGACAGGGATTTATATGTTTTTGAACTAAATCTTGATGAATTAATATATTATTCTGATTTCTTCAAAAAATATAAAGAGATACCTAAATATCCTTCAATTCAAAGGGATATTTCTATTGAAGTATCAAAGAAATATGCTTCTGAAGAAATCTGCAATACGATTAGAAAAGCTGGCGGGGACATATTAAAAAATGTTGTTGTATCAGATATATATTTGGGAACACAAATTGCAGAAAATTGCAAATCGCTAACTTTCAGCATAAAATTTCTAAGTGAAGACAAGACATTAAAGGATGAAGAAGTAGAATTAAGTATGAATAATATAATAAGTAGTCTAAAGTCAGAATATGAATCAAAATTGAGGTAAGCCCCGATAAGATTGACAAAATTATAAATATTTGTATAATTTGTTTAGAGGATAGCGTAGAGGGCTTGGCGTATAGTTAAAAGTTCATAGAAAGACAAATACTATGAAATGATAACATTTAACTAACCACTATTCACTTGTCGCTGACCTAAATATATGGAAAAGATAACCAATAAATTTACGATTTTAAAAGAAAGGATAAAAAATACTGTTGTAAAGATAAATGAACTAAAAAAGGAAAATCAAAAACTTAGAGAGTCCAATGATTCACTTCTTTCAAAAATGATGATATACGAGGAGGAGATTAAGATGGCTCGTAAATATGTAAAAGAAAGGGATATTATAAAAAGTAGAATAGAAAATATATTGGAGAATATAGATAGGGCGAGGATATAAATGACTAAAGAGAGGGTTTCCATTAGAATTCTAAATACTGAGTTTGATATTGAAACTGAGATGGAACCTCTTTTTGTCAGTCAGCTTGCCGATTATGTAAATAAGAAATTAGAAGAAGTAGGCACAGAACAGACTACTCCGGACACAATGAAAATACGTGATCTTACACTAATAGCATTAGCAGAGGAAATATTCACCTTGAAAGAAGAAAAAGAAAATATTAAAGCCGAATTAGATAAAAATGTTGATGAATTGATTTTGCATTTAGAATCAGCGTTACATATTTGATATTATTATTTTCCCTGCGTTGTTGGTGATGAATAGGCTGTTTTGAGCTTACAAGCACAATTTTGGGAATCTGCGTTCTCTATAACTTTGGTTATAGGACAGGATACCCACTTAGAAATTAGTGCTTTAAACATCTTATTTAAACGGCAATCGCGGGGATTTTGTTTTTTTGTATACGAAGATCGGACCTACTGGACCGAGCGAGTTAA
>Ga0156685_1107_pt1 | contig 18277 bp, 18 predicted proteins | sample RifOxyC2_FD_112015 | JGI IMG/M metagenome (GOLD analysis project Ga0156685, IMG submission 112015) | Elusimicrobia bacterium RIFOXYC2_FULL_34_12 | reverse complement strand
GTGGAGATGATACGCAAAAAGACAGGGCTTCCCATTGATGCATATTTTTCTGCAACAAAAATAGAATGGATTTTAAACCATGTTCCCGGTGCGATGGAAAAAGCAAGAAAAGGCCGACTCTGTTTCGGGACAACTGATACGTGGTTACTTTGGAAACTCACACATGGGCAAGCACATGCTACTGATTATACCAATGCATCGCGTACAATGTTGTTTAATATAGATAGAAAAGTATGGGACGATGATATTCTTAAAATCTTTAAAATTCCTAAAGCAATGTTACCTGAAGTAAGAAAATCTTCGGGTTTTTTTGGAAAAACAGTCGGGATTAGCATGCTTCCTGAAGCGGTACCGATAAGCGGTATTGCAGGTGACCAGCAGGCTGCTCTTTTTGGGCAGGCGTGTTTTAAACCGGGTACGATGAAAAACACCTACGGTACTGGAAGTTTTATGCTGCTTAATACTGGCAGAAAACCAATTAGGTCAAAGTACGGATTGATAACAACTATTGGGTGCGATGAGAAAGGTGAACCGATTTATGTCCTTGAAGGCGCTATTTTTATTGCTGGTGCCGTTATTCAATGGTTAAGAGACGGATTAAAGTTGATAAAATCCGCCAAGGATACCGAAAATATATCTTTGTCTATAAAAAATAATGCTGGAGTATATTTCGTACCTGCCTTTGTTGGACTTGGTGCGCCGTATTGGGACCAGAATGCAAGGGGATGCATATCAGGTTTAACAAGAGGGGTAACGTCTGCGCATTTAGTCCGAGCAGCACTTGAATCTATAGCATATCAGACAAAAGATGTATTTCTTGCAATGGCAAAGGAGTCGAAACTTAAAGTAAAAAGCCTTAAAGTGGATGGTGGTGCGGTTGTAAACAATTTTTTATGCCAGTTTCAGTCAGATATACTCGGTATTCCTGTGATTCGCCCGCAAGTAATAGAAAGCACGTCGTTGGGTGCGGCATATCTTGCAGGTCTTGCGACAGGATACTGGAAATCAGGCAAAGATTTATCAAGACATTGGCAAAAGGATAAAGTGTTTTTACCAAAAATGAGCAAAACAGAATCTGACGCATTATATAAATCCTGGAAAATTGCAGTACAAAGAACAAGAATCCAGAAATAAAAGAATCATACCTAATTATTTTCGTGTATTCCGTGTCAAGCCCTACAATCTGAACATTCGGGCAAGCCCGCCTGAATGACGGGGATGCAATAATACAATCGCACTATCACATACCGATTGGCGAGTTCGGCATTACAAATTCAATAAATTCTATAAACATACCGTGTAGTTGTGATTGATTTTCACCATTCAGCCCATTTTTCTATTGAAATATCTGGGGTAATAAGATATAATTATTATCAATGAAGATACTTATAATACGGCTTAGTTCTATCGGAGATATCGTTGCTGCTTCACCTTTGATAAGATGTCTAAGAAAAAAATATCCTTTAGCACAGATAGATTTTATTATTAAAAAGCAATATTCGGATATTCTTTTAAAAAATCCATACATTTCTAATCTTATTTTATTTGACGGTAATGTTTCAAAATTTAATAGAATAATCAGAACTCAAAAATATGATGTCATCATAGATATTCATAGAAATTTTAAAAGTTTTTTGCTTGCGTTATTTTCTGGCGCCAAAATATTGAAATATAAAAATTCCTCAATTAAAAGATTTCTGCTTGTAGAGTGGGGAATTAATTTATATACCAAGAAAGAAAAGGAAGTTTCAGTTTCCAGAAGATATCTTAATACTTTGAAATCCCTTGGTATCTCGGATGACGGTGAAGGTTTAGATTTTTTTGTGAAAGAGGATTTAAGAAAAGGTTTTGAAGAATTGTTGAAAGGCGATTATGTCGGCATTTGTCCCGTTTCTGCATGGAAAACAAAAAGGTGGTTGTCGGATAACTATGTGGATCTTTCAAAAAGAATTATAAAAGAATACGGGTATAGTATTTTGGTTTTTGGCGGTAAAGAAGACCATAATTATTGTGAAAATATCAAAAGGCAAATAGGCAATAAAGCGATAAATTATTCGGGATTTCCTTTGCAAGAAACGGCATCGGCAATAAGGAGATGTAAATTTTTAGTTTCAAATGATACCGGAATTATGCATATAGCGGAAGCATTGAGAATTCCTGTTGTTGCGATATTTGGTCCAACTGTAAAAGAGTTTGGCTTTTACCCGCAGTTAAAAAGTTCAAAAGTAATTTCAAGAGAATATGTGTGTAAACCATGCTCTACAAAGGGTTCTGAAAGATGTCCTACAGGTTCTTTTTTTTGTATGAAGGCAATTTCAATAGAGGAGGTTTTTTCTAACTGTGCTTCTTGTTTATAATATACTTGCAGGTTTTAGTTTAGTCTTTATATTGCCGTATTTTTTCTTACGATACAAGCTTGGTTTGTTTAGGAAAGCAGCAGTAGGAATTAAACAACGGTTTGGTTTTTATAATATAGAGAAAGGCAATTATATTGTTTTGTTAGCATCTTCGGTAGGTGAATTAAAAACCGTAACAAAATTTATTGTTAAGTTAAAAAGGGAATTTCCTCAAAAAAAGATTCTTATTCTTACAATGACACCATACGGGTATCATTATGTTCGTGATAAGAATATTGTTGATAATGTTTTGTTTGCACCTATAGATATTCCTTTTTGCGTAGAAAAATTGTTTTTAAAAGCCACACCTGAGATGCTTATTCTTGTTGAAAGCGAATTTTGGCCAAATTTAATATTTTCGGCGAAAAGAAAAGGTGCAAAAATTATTTTAATAAATGGCAGAATGTCCGATAAAAGTTTTAAGCGGTATCTTTTTGTTAAGGAATTTATGGCTGAGATATTGAAAAAGATTGATTTTATCTGTGCAAGAGAGGAGTCCGATAAAAAGAAGTTTATTGCTCTTGGATTTAATGAACAGAAAATAATAAAAACAGGAAATATGAAATACGATAAAATGGAAGATAAAGAGCAAAAAATAATAAAAACCAAAATTGATTATGGATTTTCAAAAGATGATTTAATATTTGTAGCTGGGAGTACAAGAGAAAAAGAAGAAGAGATAATAATTAAAGTGTATAAAAAACTTATTGCGGAATTTAATAATCTAAAATTGGTTATTGCGCCAAGATATCCTGATAGATGCGGTGTAATTGAAAAATTGTTTCAAAGAGAAGATATTGTTTTTATAAGAAAATCTCAGATGGAAGATAAAGGTGGACAAAATACAAATTATCAATGCCTTTTGTTGGATACTATAGGGGATTTAACAAATATCTATTCTTTTGGTACAGTTATTTTTGTAGGAGGCAGCTTATTTGAAGGTGCCGGCGGGCATAATATGCTTGAGCCCGCAGAACTCGGCAAAACAGTTATATTCGGAAAATATGTTAAAAATTTTCAAGAGTCTGCAGAAGGCTTAATAATAAATAAAGCTGCTTTTCAAATAAAAGATGAATACGAATTATATGATGTTGCATCAAAATTATTAGGCAACCAAGTTCTGAGTGATGAAATGGGGAAAAAAGCAAGAGAGGTTGTAATTAGTCAGCGGGGAGCAACTGATAAAAACCTAAAAATAATATCGGAGATGATAATAAATGCTTAAACAATCAACAGCCATTGGAAGTTTGCCGCATACTAATCCTGAAATTGCTACAGAGTTTATATTCGAAAATCTCGGGATAGCGATTTGGCCTCAATTACCAAAAAGGAGTTTCAAGGAGAATATGTATGTTCAGTATTCTGAAGGAATTCCGTTTTTAACAACTGACGAAGAAAATCAAAAGATATTTTTTAACTTTGATACTGAGGAAGATGTAACTTCTGCTGTGGAAAGTTTTTATTTGCGAATAATCGCTGATGATTTGGAATATTTTAAGATTTCCAGAGAATATGCCGAAGGATTTTATGAATTTTTAAAACAATTGGAAATTCATAAAGATAAAAAGACTATTCCCGCTGTAAAGGGACATATTGTAGGTCCGATAACATTCGGATTAAAAACTACAGACCAGAATAACCGTTCCATATTTTATGATGATTTGTTTGTTGATGTAGTAGTTAAAGCGTTAACAATGAAAGCAAGATGGCAAATAAGGGAATTATCAAGATTTATAGATAAAGATAAAATTATTATTTTTATAGATGAACCTTATCTTTCAGCTTTCGGTAGTGCTTTTACACAGGTATCAAGCGAGCAGGTAATAAAATACATCAGTGAAACAAGCGACGGTATACATAAAGAAAATGCATTAAGCGGGGTTCATTGTTGCGGAAATACCGATTGGTCTATTCTAATGGATAGCGGTGTAGATATAATTTCTTTTGATGCATATAATTTTTTTGACGGTATGGCACTGTACCCTGAAAAATTAAATATGTTTCTACAGAAAGGCGGTATTTTGTCTTGGGGAATAGTCCCAAGTTCTGATGCTATAAATTCTGAAACGGCGGATTCGCTGGTTTTAAAATTTAAACAAGATATGGAATATCTAATTAAGAAAGGCATCAATGAAGAAAAATTGAAGAATCAGTATCTGATAACACCTTCTTGCGGGGTCGGTTCACTTGACGAAAAATTGGCAGAAAAAATAATAATTACAACAAAAGAAGTCGCAGATAAATTAAGGTAATGTGCGATAGTGCGATAGTGCGATAGAATATGTTGTATATATAAAATAAGAATCCTATACAATCCCACAATCCCACAATCCCACAATCTCGCAATGTTGGGATTGTTAATTGTATTTGAAGGAATATTATGATTATTGCGGTGGCGGGAAAAGGCGGAGTAGGAAAATCCACAATTACTGCCTTAATTATCAAGCATCTGATAAAAAGGGGACAGACACCTGTTTTAGCTGTTGATGCAGATCCGAATGCAAATCTTGGTTATTACTTGGGTGTTGAATGTGATGTATCAATATCCGATTTAAGAGAAGATGAATTTAAAAATAATCCTACGGGTATTTCAAAAGTAGATTGGCTTGATTTAAAGACGCAGGAATGTATTATAGAAACAAATAGTGGTTTTGATATACTGGTTATGGGAAAACCAGAAGGTCCCGGCTGTTATTGTGCAGTTAACAATCTTTTAAGAACTTTTATTAAAAAAATAGGTCAACAATACAAATTTGTTGTGATAGATAATGAAGCCGGTTTGGAACATATTTCAAGAAGGACGAATGAAGAGGTGGATGTGCTCTTTATAGTTGCCGAACCGACTAAGATAAGCTTGATTGCAGCCGAAAATGTCAAGAAAACCGCAGAAGCGCTTGGCTCAAAAATAAAAAATAAATATTTATTAATAAACAAAAAGGGAATTGACAAAGAAAAAGAACCGTCTAATAATATGAATATTAGCGGTTTGGAAACAATAGGTTATGTAAGATATAATAATTTTTCGAGCAATTTTGATAATAATATTTTGAATAATCAGTATATGGAGATAGAGAAGGACATTGAAGATATATTAAATAAAGCAAGGGTATTATGAAAAGAAGCATTATTATACTATTACTCTTATCCGTTTTATTTTGTTCAGGTTGGTGGGCTAATAAAAACTTTACTTATCCTTATCCGCCGCTTAAAGATATTGCCACTGAAAAAACAATGTCCACTGATTTTATCGGATTTTTATTCGGGATGAGAAGGATATTTGCTGATGTATGCTGGATTCAAACCTTACAATATTACGGAGGGGGCGGTTGGGAGGATTTTATTACAGAAGAAGAATACGCCAAGTACGCGGATGATCCGAAAAGAAAAGGAGAGTATGGCAGATACAGATATCTTTTGGATATGTGCCGTAGAACTGTTAATATTGATCCTTATTTCAAGTATGTATATTCATTCGGTGGTGCATCGCTTGCATGGAATTTGACCCGTTATGACGAGGGATTGGAACTGTTGAACGAAGGTATTAAGCATAATCCTAACTTTTATCCTTTTCATTTATTTGCCGCAGCAATTATATATTGGAAACAGGGTGAATTTGAGAATGTAATGGAAAATCTTGAAAAGGCGCTTAAATATCCCGACTGTCCATTTGAGGTGAAGTTAATATTAGGTAATATTTATGACCAGCAAGGAAAATACGAAAAAGCGGCCAATATATGGGTGGACATATATTTGACCGAAAGAATTGAAAGTCGAAAAGAAAAAGCAAAAAGTAATTTATTGAAATATTTTGCTCTGAAGAAAATCCCTCCTGAATACTTGGATAAAATACAGGGAAATCAATAAAATCAATTAGAAAATGTTGCTTAAAATCAGAGTTTTTTGAAATCCTGTAGGTTGCATCTTCTAACGAGGGAACATGTTTTTACCTACCACTAAAGAAGAAATTAAAAAAATCGGCTGGAATAAGTTGGATATAATTCTTATAACTGGGGATGCTTATATAGATAGTCCTTATTTTGGAATTTCTGTTATAGGGAAGATACTGTTAAAAGCCGGTTATAAGGTGGGAATTATTGCCCAGCCGAGTGTTAATAATGAAGAGGATATAAAGAGATTGGGGGAACCGGAATTATTTTGGGGAGTTAGTTCGGGCTGTTTGGATTCAATGATTTCAAATTATACCGCAACAAAAAAACGGAGACAAAAAGACGATTTGACTGCAGGTGGTGAAAACAATAAAAGACCCGATAGGGCTGTAATTGCTTACTCTAATTTGATTAGAAGATATTATAAAAATACTAAACCGATAGTTCTTGGTGGAATAGAAGCAAGTTTAAGGAGAATCCCTCATTATGATTATTGGGATAATCAAATAAGACGTTCCATATTATTTGATTCAAAAGCAGATTTATTGGTTTATGGAATGGGCGAGAGAACCGTCTTGGAATTAGCGGATAAACTGAAAAAAAATGAACCGATAGAAAATATACGCGGATTATGTTATATTTCAAAAACCATAAAGGAAGGATACATAGATTTGCCGTCATACGCAGATGTTAAAGAAGATAAAATTAAATTCATAAATATGTTCAATATATTTTATGAAAATAATGATCCTATAACTGCAAACGGATTATACCAACAAACCGACACAAGATATTTAATTCAGAATCCACCGCAATATAACTTAACTTCCGAAGAATTATCGGACATATATAACCTGAAATATGAAAGAGATGTTCACCCATATTATAAAAAGGACGGTGTTGTAAGAGCTCTTGAAACGATTAGATTTTCCGTTAATACTCACAGGGGTTGTTACGGTCAATGTAATTTTTGTTCAATAACTGTTCATCAAGGAACAAAGGTAGTATCAAGAACAGAAGAATCAATATTAAATGAAATCATGGAAATAGTTAAACTTCCGGATTTTAAGGGATATATTTCTGATTTAGGCGGTCCTACCGCAAACATGTATCAAATTGAGTGCGAGAAAAAATCAAAACAAGGTCAATGCAAAAATAAGAGATGTTTATATCCAAAGATATGTGAAAATCTAAGAATTAGTCATAGAAAGCAGATTGAACTTTTAGAAAAGATAAGAAATATCCCTAAAATAAAAAAAGTCTTTATAGCGTCGGGAATCAGGTATGATATATTGTTGAATGACAAAGAATATGGAAACCAATATATGAAAGAACTTGTTTTGCACCATATTTCAGGTCAGTTAAAAATAGCCCCGGAACATACAGAAGAAAAAGTCTTAAAAAGCATGGGAAAATGCGACCAATCCTACTTATGCAATTTTAAAAATATATTTGATAAGACGAACAAGCAATACGGCAAGGAACAATTTTTAACCTACTATTTAATTGCGGCTCATCCAGATTGTGATATAAATGATATGAAAAAAATGAAAAATTTCATAATACAAAAATTGAAATTAATACCGGAACAGATACAAATATTTATGCCGTCCCCGTCCACTTATTCCACTTTGATGTATTATACAGAGACAAATCCATTCACTAAGGAAGCAATGTTTGTTGAAAAGGATATGGGCAAGAAAGAACTGCAAAAAAGAGTAATAAGAAGGGCAAGTTAAAATTAAAAATTAAAAGTTAAAAATTGCAAGGAAAGGTTTTATGTGGCCAAAAATCAAGTTAAAGGTAAGAAGTGGAAAGTTTTCGTCACTGATTTGCTTCGCCAGTTAGCAGATAGTAGATAGCAGATACATTGTATGTAGGATTACCCTCGAAGAATTCATTTAAAAATTAAAGTTTAAGAGACATTCCCTACCTCGGGCAAAAAAAAAATTAAAAATAAAAAAAGACCTTGACTTTTTTATAAACTAACACTATAATAGTAGTAGATAGCAAAAGGAGCATTAAGGATGAAATTTTTCAAGAAAAACACTGATTATGCAGTTAGGGCGATAATGTATCTCGCAAAAAACAGAGGTAAATATATTTCTTCAACCGAAATATCTGAGAAGGAAGATATTTCGCTTTATTTTATAAGAAGAATTTTACAGGTACTGACAAATAAAGGTATTATTTCATCAAGAGAAGGTGTCAGCGGAGGTGTAAAATTATCAATAGATGCAAAAAATATCAATGTAACTAAACTTATGAAAATCTTTCAGGGGAAGATTGAACTCTCAGATTGTAAACTTAAACAGGATCCATGTCCTAAACGTTCGCAATGTGTGATTAGAAAAAGAATTAAAAACATTGAAGACAAGGTCATAACTGAATTTAATAATATAACGGTCGAAAGGTTGCTTAAAGATTTGGAGGTGGCAAGATGGAGATAGCTAAGTTTGTTGGTATTTGTGATGAGCGTGGGTATGACTGGTGTGAAGGTGAATATATCGGCAAGTCAGGATACTTTGTGGGTTGTGAATGGCTTGATACCGTTGCCCATTTTACGGCTGAAGCAATTGAAAAAAATGCATGGCCTATCCTGGAAAAAGAGATTACTCAGGGTAAAAATGTAAGACATATTACAAGGGTAGTCGGATATTATTCCAGAGTAGAAAACTGGAACAAAAGCAAAAAGGGCGAATTGGATGACAGGCATTTGGGAGAATATAAAATAGAAAAAGCAATGGTGAAGTAGAAAACAAAAGCAAAATTTTAATTAGGTATAAATATGGCAAAAAGAAAAATCATAAAAATTAATGAAGAGAAGTGCAACGGATGCGGTCAATGCGCTAATAGTTGCCCTGAAGGTGCAATTAAAATAGTAGACGGTAAGGCTAAATTAGTCGGAGAATTGCTGTGTGATGGTTTAGGTGCGTGTATCGGTCAATGCCCGGAAAATGCTATTATTATAGAAGAAAGAGAAGCAGAGAATTATGATGAAAAAAAAGTTATGGAAAACATTATAAAAGGAGGTGAAAATTTAATAAAGGCGCATCTCAAACATTTAAAAGAACATTCGCAGCATGAGTATTTGAAACAAGCAACGGATATATTAATAAAGGAAAATATTAAGATACCGGATTTGGAAGAAAAACAAGCAACTGAAAAATGCGGTTGTCCCGGTTCTATGGTGATGGATTTAAAGGAAGAAAAGAAAAGCAAATCTAAAAACAAAGAAATCGGTTTGGAATCAGAACTTTCCAATTGGCCGATTCAACTAAAACTAATAAATCCGTCGGCACCGTATTTCAAAAATGCGGACATTGTAATAGCAGCAGATTGTGTACCGTTTTCTTTTCCGGGGTTTCATAATAAATTCCTTAAAAATAAAATATTGATTATATTTTGCCCCAAATTAGACAATGAATATGAGTTATATGTTGATAGACTTTCTGAGATTTTCAAAAATAATAATATAAAGTCGGTTTCTATTGTGCATATGGAAGTACCGTGTTGTTTCGGCATCGTTAAAATTACAGAAGATGCTCTAAATAAATCAGGTATAAATATTATTATTAAAGAGTATACCGTATCAATCAAAGGCAAGTTAGTTTAGAATTTCAGGAGGTAATCATGAAGTTAGGAATCGTGGTTTATTCAGGGGATTCGGATGCAGTATGGAACGCGTTTAGACTTGCATATTTTGCCGTTAAAAGCGGTGATTCGGTAAAAATGTGTTTGCTGGGGAAGGGTCTTGACCCCGAGATTATTAATTCTAAAAAATTTAATAATTTTGAAAAAATGCATATGTTTACTGAGAATTATGACAAAAATATCGATTATAATACCTATCTTGATGAACCCGAATCTATAGAACCTGAGTTAAATCAGGCGACAAATATGAATGAATTGAATGAAATAATGGAGGAAAGCGATAAGGTAGTCACCTTTTAAAATCAAATTCTTGTATTTTTTACTCATAATATGTATAATTACTTTAATTATGACTAAATATAAATTTAAAGTAATTATCTTCGATTTAGATGGAACACTTGTTGATACTTTAGATGATATAGCAGATTCCGCAAATAAAGTTTTAAAGGAATTTAATATATCAAAAAAATCCAAAGAAAAAGTAAAATATGCTGTTGGTAGCGGCGTAGATAATTTTTTCAAAAACCTCACCACAGAAAACATACCTATAGAAAAAGCAAAATCATTATTCAAAAAATACTATATAAAAAATTTAGTAAAAAAATCAAAATTATATCCCGGAGTATTGAAGGTATTGGATGAATTGGAAAAGACAAAAATATCTATATACCTTATTTCAAATAAACCGCATATTTATACCGTTAAATTAATGAAATTGTTAAAAGTGGAAAAATATTTCAAAAAAATAATAGGTATAAACAGCGAGGATAAGGAAAAATTGAAACCATCGCCATATCATATAAACGAAATAATTAAGAAAGAAAAAGTGAGACCAAAAGACATCTTAATAGTCGGAGATAGCAATACGGATATTTTAGTTGCAAAAAGATGTAAAACTGTTTCCTGTGCTGTTCTTTATGGGTTCAGGACATATAATGATTTAAAAAAATATAAACCTGATTTTTACATAAAAAAACCAATAGATATATTAAAGATTGTGCGATAGTGCGATAGCGGGGTAGAATAAGTAAATCTGTATATTACATTTTTAGCTTTATCCTGTATCCCGTGTACTGAATTTTATATGATTATAGATTTCCATACCCATGCTTATCCCGATGATATTGCAGAAAGAGCAATTAATGGTTTAATGTACAGTTCTAAGATAAAACCGTATTCTAACGGTACAATTTCAGGACTATTGAAATCCATGGACGATGCTGGAATAGACAAATCTGTTGTTTTGAATATAGCAACAAAACCGGAGCAAGTCGAAAATATTATAAAATGGTGTATTAAAATAAAAAATAACAGAATAATTCCGTTTGCAAGTATACATCCCGAAAACAAAAATTATAAAGAATTGCTTAAAAGGATAAAGAATGAAAATATTTTAGGGATAAAACTTCATCCAATGTATCAGGATTTTTGTTTGGATGATGAAAACATGTATTACATTTATGAAGAAATATCTATAAATAATCTTATACTTATATTCCATATGGGATTTGATATTGCGTTTAGAAAAGATAAAAGAGCAGAAGTAAGACGGCTAATAAAAATTATAAAAAAGTTTCCAGAACTAAAAATAGTTGCTGCGCACACTGGTGGTTGGCAAATGTGGGATGAGGTTATTAGTGAACTTGTGGGGCTTAATGTATGGATTGAGACATCGATGACGGTTGAATATATTGATAATAAAAATAAATTTGTTGAAATATTAAAAAAACATTTAGCAGATAGAATATTATTTGGAACCGATACACCTTGGGCAAATCAAAAAAGTGAAGTCAATGGTATAAAAGAATTGGATATTACTGCTGATTTTAAAAACAAAATATTTTGTAATAATGCAAGGGAATTATTAGACATCCTATAAAAAGAAGGATGTCTGATATAATTAAAATTATATCTTGGAGGTCCTATATAATATGGCTGAAACTGAAAAGACTAACGATGCGATACAGGCGTTAACTAAAATTTCGCAAGCAATTACTTCTGAGTTATATTTGGATGATATCCTTAAGCTGATTGTTACGGTAACAGCAGAAGCACTTGGCTCAAAAATATGCACACTTATGTTGCTGAATGAAAAGGGAGAACTTATAATAAAGGCTTCGCAATCACTTTCCGAACAGTATCTTAAAAAGCCGCCGCTTAAAATTGGCGAAGGGATAGCCGGAAAAGTTGTGGAAGACAAGAAACCTATAACAATATTAAATATAGCTGAAGATAAAAATTATAAATATAAGGAGATAGCAAAAAAAGAAGGACTCATATCGCTATTATGTGTGCCGCTTACAGTTAAGGGTAAAGTTATAGGTGCACTGGATGTTTACACCGATAAGCCGCATATATTCAAAAAAAGCGAAATTAACATACTTACGATGGTTGCTAATCAGTCAGCAGTTGTAATAGAAAATACTGAGCTGATTGTTAAATCAAAAGTTATTGCAGAAGAGCTTGAATCAAGAAAACTTATTGAACGTGCCAAAGGTATTTTAATGAAAAATAGAAGTATGGCCGAAGATGCTGCATACAGGTTGATACAAAGACAGGCGATGGATAAAAGAAAATCAATGAAAGAAGTCGCCGAAGCAATAATATTGGTAAACGATATTAGAAAGTAAAGATTTCATGATATTGTAGGGATTGTTTCTTGAACAATATAAAAAATTCTGCGGAAAATAGTGGAAATTAATGAAAATTGAACAAATAGAAATAAACGATCAATTTAAAAAAGCAATTAACTTAGTAGAAAATACTAATAAAAATATTTTTATAACCGGGAAAGCAGGAACCGGTAAGTCCACTTTATTAAATTATTTTAGGTTAATAACAAAAAAGAAAATAGTGGTATTAGCACCGACAGGTGTAGCGGCACTGAATGTCAACGGCGAAACTATACATTCCTTTTTTGGATTCAAACCAGACATAACATTAGATAAAATAAAAAAGTTAAACGATAAAAATTCAAAGATGTACAAAGAAATTGAAATATTGGTAATTGATGAAATATCAATGGTCCGTGCCGACCTGCTTGACTGTATTGACAAATTTATGCGAACAAATGGCAAACATTCTAAACTGCCATTTGGCGGAACACAAATGCTGTTCTTTGGTGACCTTTATCAACTTCCACCTGTAGTAACCAGCAAAGAAAAAGAGATATTTAAAAATACATATCAAAGCGCTTATTTTTTTGATGCAAAAGTATTCAACGATCTTTCCATGGAATTTATTGAACTTGAAAAAATATATCGTCAAAAAGATGAAAAATTCATAGAAATTTTAAATTTAATAAGAAATAATTCCATAACAGAAAAAGAGTTAACAACATTAAACAAGAGATTCGGGGCAACATTTTCCGAAAATATCAAATCAAACTATGAAATACAACTTACAACCACAAATAAAATGGCAAATGAAACTAATATGTTACAACTCCAAACATTAAAAACTAAAATATATAGTTTTAATGCAGAAATATCAGGTGACTTTGAAGAAAACATGTATCCGACTGAATACGAATTACAATTTGGAATCGATGCTCAAGTAATGATGTTGAATAACGACTCTAAAGAAAGATGGGTCAATGGTTCTATAGGAAAGATTATTGACATTAAACATAATAAAAAAAACAAAATAACTAATATCTATGTAAAATTGGCAAACGGTAAAGAAGAAGAAGTATTACCACATACGTGGGAAATATTTCATTTCAGTTATAACACAAACACAAATATAATTGAAACAGACACCGTTGGTACTTATACACAATATCCTATGAAACTTGCATGGGCGGTTACGATACATAAGAGTCAAGGCAAAACATTTGATAAAGTAATAATCGACCTTGGTAATGGTACGTTTGCTCACGGACAGACATATGTTGCATTAAGCAGATGTACTACTTTTGAAGGAATTATTCTCAAAAGACCAATAAGAAAAAAGGACATTTTAATGGACTGGCGTATTGTTAAATTTATTACAAAATATCAATATAATTTGTCTGAACGGGATATGTCGTTAAAAGAAAAATTACAAATTATTCAAAATGCAATAAAAGAAAAATCGCTTTTGGAAATATTATATTTAAAAACGAATGATGAAAAAACTTGTAGAATAATAAAACCTCGTTTTGTAGGTGACTTGGAATATAATGATAAAACATTTCTCGGTATAAATGCTTATTGTATGAAACGTAAAGAAGACCGAGTATTTAGAGTAGATAGAATATTGGAGATAAAAGTAACAAATGGACTTGAATAATGATTTAGTTGTCTTGTTACCTAAGTCACTCTGAGTCAAAAGTTAACCCGACACTAAACCGTTGGCTGGCAAGGAATTTCTAATGCTAAAATGTCATAATGCAAAACCTGATCCCATTATTCCAAAGCAAAAGAATTAGCAAAAAAGTATTTAGGGTGAAAAAAATGACAGACATAATTAAACAAAATATTATTGTGAAAAAGATATTTTTGATTAGAGGTCTAAATGTAATGTTAGATAGAGACCTTGCTATACTATATGGTGTTAAAACCAAAGTATTCATCCAAGCGGTAAAAAGAAATATAGACAGATTCCCAAGTGATTTTATGTTTCAATTAACAAGAGAAGAATTTAAAAACTTGAGGTCACAATTTGTGACCTCAAGTTGGGGTGGTGTTAGATACCTACCTTACATATTTACTGAACAGGGCGTTGCTATGCTTTCTAGTATCCTTAATAGTAAAAGGGCAATACAAGTTAATATAGGTATAATGCGAGTATTTGTTAATATAAGAAAATTAGTTTCTACAAATAAAGGTATACTTAGTAAATTTAATCAACTAGAATATAAAGTTAGTTTACATGATAAGAAAATAAGAACTATATTTGAAGTTATCAATAAATCATCAGATAATCAATTACTGTGTCCGGGAAAACCATTTTCAAATAGAAAAACAGTCAGAGATATTATTAATTCCTGCAAGAAATATATTTATTGGATAGATAAATATTTTTCAAGAGCAGGGTTAGATTTATTATCGGAATCACTTGATGTCACAAAAGTAAAAAATATTAAAATTTTGATGGCATCAGAAAAGATAGATGAAAAATTTATATCTTTCTATAAAGATTTAAAAGAAGAAATAAAAAACGATGGCGTAAAAATCGAATTACGTGTTATTATTGATAATAAATTGAAAACAATTATTCATGATAGATGGATTATTTCAAAAAATCTATATTATAATATACCATCAACTGATACAATTGCAAGGGGGCAGTATAGTGAAGTAAAAAGAACAGCAAATTGTCCGCCATTTGATGAGTGGTGGAATAAAAGTAAAAATATTGAATAATGATTTAGTTGTCTTGTTACCTAAGTCACTCTGAGTCAAAAGTTAACCCGACACTAAACCGTTGGCTGGCAAGGAATTTCTAATGCTAAAATGTCATAATGCAAAACCTGATCCCATTATTAAAGTTTGTAAAGTTTGGAAGGTAAATAACAAATGGACCAACAACAACTTAACCAAAAAATTGAAGAATTAACATTGCTATTGCTATATCTAACACACTGGACTGAAAAAGGATTTAAGCCAAGCGAGCCCATTCACCGTTCTTGGAAGGGCTATTCATTTGATGCTTTAAACAAACTTGTCGATGAGGGTTATCTTGTTGGAGTAAAACATCCAGGCAGTAGCAAATCCGTTATATTCACTGATGAAGGACTTACTAAAGCCAAAGAATTAGAAAAGAAGTATTTAAAATAAAAATAATAAATGAGCGATACAGTCCCCATTAAAAAAAAGAAAAAATTCACCGTTTATGGAAAGGATACTCATTTAATGCTTTAAATAAATTAGTTGATAAATGATACCTTGTCGGTATAAAACGTCTAAGTAGTAGCAAATCCGGTTGCTTTACAGATTAAGGAATAGTCAAAGCAAAAGAATTGGAAATAAAATACTAAGGAGAAAATCTTAATGTTTGAACAGTCGTTTAAAAATATCGATAACGTATTATGGAAAGATGCTGGAGTAGGTAACGAACTTGATTATGTTGAACAAACTTCGTGGATACTCTTCTTAAAATATCTTGATGATTTAGAAAAAAACAAACAAACCGAATCTAAATTAGATAATAAAGTATATAAAAATATTATTGATTCAAAATATCGCTGGGAAGTATGGGCGGTACCGAAAACCAAAGATGGTAAAATAGACCACAACAAAGCACTTTCCGGCGAAGATTTGAAGGACTTTGTTGACCACGAACTTTTCCCCTATCTTAAAAAATTCAAAACCAATGAAGAAAAACCGGATACAATAGAATATAAAATCGGTGAAATATTCAACGAACTCAAAAACAAAATTCAAAGCGGTTACAACCTACGCGAAATATTGAACATTGTTGATGAAATGAAATTCCGTTCACATAAAGAAAAACACGAGCTTTCTCACCTTTACGAAGCAAAAATTAAAAACATGGGCAATGCCGGACGAAATGGCGGGGAATACTATACCCCACGCCCGTTAATTAAAACTATCGTTAAAGTAGTTGCTCCAAAAATCGGTGACAAAATTTACGATGGTGCAGTTGGTTCTGCAGGATTTTTAGTAGAAGCTTTTGAATACCTAAAAGAGAGTAAAAACCTTTCCACAAAAGACTGGGAAACACTCCAGAAAAAAACATTTTATGGCAAAGAAAAGAAATCACTTGCATATATCATTGGCGCAATGAATATGATTTTACACGGCATTGAAGCACCAAATATTATTCATACTAATACACTCACTGAAAACATTTTCGATATACAAGAAAAAGACCGATACGATATCATACTAGCAAATCCGCCTTTCGGTGGTAAAGAACGCAACGAAGTAAAACAAAACTTTCCTATACAAACAGGCGAAACTGCGTTTCTTTTTCTTGAACATTTCATTAAAATACTTAAAGCAGGCGGAATGGCTGGGATAGTAATCAAAAATACTTTTCTTTCCAATACAGATAATGCATCAGTTTCGCTAAGAAAACATCTGATAGAAAGTTGTAATTTACATACTATTTTAGATCTGCCGGGTGGTACTTTCACCGGAGCAGGTGTTAAAACAATCGTACTTTTCTTTGAAAAAGGCACACCAACCAAAAAAACTTGGTATTATCAGCTTAATCTTGATAGAAATCTTGGCAAAACAAACCCACTCAACGAAAACGACTTGGCAGAATTTGTAAAACTACAAAAAACAAAAGCCAACTCCAAGAACTCATGGACAATAGATTTAAAAAATATTGACCAAAAAACCTACGACTTATCAGTAAAAAATCCAAACAAAAATACCGAAATAACATACCGCAAACCCGAAGCAATTTTAAAAGAAATGATGGATACGGATGTCGAAAATTTGAAAATATTAAAAGATATCAAAAAAAGAATATTTAAAGAATCAGTTATAAATAGAAAATTTGTCTTGAATAAATTAATTAATTGGAGGTAGAGAAATTGTATGGCAAAATTATACAATATTGATGATACTACAAAGAAAGGGGAATTTAAAGAAACCTTTTGTAAGGCAATTCAATCTGTGAATTTAAACTTCTTCATTGGTTCTGGTTGCTCAGACCCAGCATTAGCACCTTTATGTAATATTGAAAATGAAATTCAAGAAAAAATAAATAATGGTAAAGACGAAGAAGCACAAAAACAGATTTTCGAATTTTTAAAATCCTTCATAGAAGTATCGGCTATAATAAATGATAAACCTACATATACTGAATTCAATATTACCTTAGAAAACTATAAAGTATTCCTTTTGAATCTATCTCAAGTGCTTTTTGAGAGAGAAGTTAATATTTTACCCAAACAGGCAACTATTTTTTCGACAAATTACGATTTATTTATTAAGAAAGCATTTGAAGATATAAAAGCAAATGTTAAGCTCAATGATGGATTTAGTAGAAGCTCTTTATTATCGGGTTGTTTCCGTTTTTCAACAACTGAATTTTTTAATTCAACTTTTAACAATGGAAATATATATAATTATCGGGTACAAATTCCATCAATTAATCTTATAAAGCTTCATGGATCTTTGAGTTGGCAAATTAAAGATGATGAAATCACATTCTGTGTTAGTAACTTTAAAAATTTGCTTATAGAGTGGGAAAAGATTAATGAAGATAAAAATATTGCTGATATCAAGAAATTCAATCAGAAATTCTCTATAATTTTGCCAGAAAATGATAAGTTTAAAGATACTCTTTTAAAACAAACTCATTATGATCTATTCAGAATTTATGCGAATGAACTTGATAAAGAAAATACAATTTTAATTTCAACAGGTTTTTCTTTTG
>Ga0156685_1106_pt2 | contig 18331 bp, 17 predicted proteins | sample RifOxyC2_FD_112015 | JGI IMG/M metagenome (GOLD analysis project Ga0156685, IMG submission 112015) | Elusimicrobia bacterium RIFOXYC2_FULL_34_12 | reverse complement strand
TGTTTTTTATGTGATATTCTTAATTTTATTTGTTATTTCTTTGGTTAATTTTAGATTCAATATTAATCTGAAATTACCTCAACTCAGTTTCAAGAATTTATTATACCTCGCAATTCTTTTAATGTTCATTATACCCGCATTTGTAGGTGCTTTGGCGCCTCCGTCGTTCTATGATTCTTTAGTATATCATCTTTCGGTGCCTTCCCAATATGTTAAGAATAATAAAATATTTTTTATAGAATCAAATCTTTTCGCTAATTTCCCTCAGAATATTGAAATGTTATACACAATGGCATTGGTTTTATATAATGATATTTTGGCAAATTTATTGCATTTTTTGTTTCTTCCGCTAACGTTATTACTATTATATGGTTTTCTTTTGCAAGAACAGGGCGAATCAAAATGTTCTTCATCATGCAAAGAAAACAATAGCGTTCCATTACTTGCAATTTTAATATTTGTTACAACACCGGCGATAATATTAATCTCTTCCGGGACTTATATAGACATGGGATTAACATTTTATTTGTTTCTTAGCTTTATTTGCCTTATGGAATGGGTTAAGAATAATGACAAAAGATTGCTCATTCTTGCCGGACTTTTTTCAGGATTTTCGGCAGGAATAAAATACATTGCAATAATATCTATTTTTATTTTTATATTCATTATTATTTATAACTCAATAAAAACAAAACAAAATATTTTCATATTAGTTTGTCTGTTTGTTTTTGCAAATCTTATAATTATCTCGCCATGGCTGATAAAAAACTATATATTCACAAAAAATCCTTTGTTTCCGTTTTTTATTTTCAGCGAGGCGCCTTTATACATTAAAAAATATCTGAATCATGTTGCTAACCACGGTTCATACGGCTTTGCTTCTTTTATAGGTTTGCCATGGGACTTAACGATGGCTGGGTTTAACTTTGGGGGTGGTTTTGACATCATAGGACCTTTATATCTTGTTTTTCTGCCTACTTTGCTTTTTATTAAAGGAACTGGAAATAGCATTAAAATCGGCGTATTCTATTTAATAGCATATTTCGTTATTTGGTCGCTATCGGCGAAAGTGCTTAGATTCCTAATTCCTGTATTCCCGATTGCTGCTATCGTTTTTTCAAGTTGCATCCTTAGGCTTTTAAATTACGGAAGTGTAATTAAAAGTATTGCAAAAATTATTTTAATTGTTATAATAACTTCTAACTTTTTTATATTGATTTTTATCCAAAATATTGTTTCGCCGGTTTTGTATGTTTTTGGTAACTTGTCCAGAGACGAATATTTTACAAGATTTTTAAGACCCAATAATCCTTATCCAGCAATAGAATATATGAACGAAAGATTAACTTCGGATTCAAAGGTTCTTTTTGTCGGCGAAGCCAGAAACTATTTTACAAAACTTAATACTGTCGCTCCCAGCCCTTTTGATCCTGATATTTTAACCGATGCAGCAAATAAATCTGAGAATGCCGAAGAACTATTTTTATTTTTAAAAAAAGAAGGGTTTACAAATATATTATGGAACTACCCTGAATATGAACGTTTAAAAAACGGTTTCAGACCCAACGATTTCACGAATAAATCGTCAAATATTATAGATGAGTTTAAAAATAAATATTTGAATCTTTTATTCAATAATGAAAATATTTGTGTATACGGATTAAACGAATGATTATTTTAATAATTGCCTTTGCTTTACTTATAAGCGTCTGTTTTATACTTTTCAAATTAAATTTGAAAAGAAAAACTATAAGAAGATACCAGAATATAGAAAAATTAATAGATAATTGGAAAGTTCCTAATAAAAATAACATAAATGAATATGAATCTACTACGGCTGTATTGACAAATATTTCAAAAAAAATTACCGGACTTTTTCTTATTTCAGAGTTCTATTTCCTTAAGAATGATAAAACCGATTCTGAACTTAATAAACTGAAAGATATATATACTGAAATTATTAAAAAACATCCAAATTTTGAAAAACTTGACGATGTTCTGTTCAAATACGGCAATATACTTTTTTTTGAATATTTTAATTTTATTGAATCAATTAAATATTATGAAAGACTGGTAAAAGAATTCACAAACAGTAAATGGCTGAAAGTGGCGTCAGCAAGGCTGAAACTTATAAAATCTGCATATCCGAATGAAGAACCTGCCCTTAAAAAATATGCACTCGCTGAAAAATATTTTGAAATCCAGGATTATGATAAAGCGATAGAATATTTGAAATCGGTTATTTTAATACATCCGATTACTAAACTAGCCGGAACATCATGTTATTTTTTAGGTGATATTTTCTTTTTTAAAAAAGGTGATTATGCAACCGCTCTAAATTACTATTCGCAAATTGTGGAAAAAATACCCACTCATCCATATGCAGGAAATGCACAATTTAAAATAGGCGAGACTTACAGAAAACTTAATAAAATCAATGAATCCATAATCGCCTATAAAAAATTCCTTGAAAACTATAATGATTTTCAATATACAGATTATGCCCAATATTACATCGCGCAATGCTATGAAGAGCAAAAAGACTGGCATCTGGCGTTGAGAACATATAAAATGCTTATAGCAAACTATTCCGATAGCATCTGGATAGGTATATCAATCAGCAAAGTTAAAAATTTAGAAAAATTAGTAAAATGATACGATATTTTTATTCATTCTTAATATCCTTTATTATTTCTCTTATCGTAACTCCTTTACTGATAAATATTGCACATAAGTACAATATTTTCGATAAACCGCACACACCAATTAAGACGCATAAAACCGCAACACCATACCTGGGCGGATTTGCAATCTGGATAGGTTTTCTTATATCATTATTAATTATCAGATATACTACTAATTTCCCGACAGGAACACTTAGTTCGTTAAGAGGAATTCTATTGGGAGCCACTTTTATCGTAGTTATAGGATTTATAGATGATATTACGACAATCGGTTTCAAGGCAAAATTCTTATGGCAAATAGTTGTTGCAATCATATTGGTTAATTTTGACATTAAGATAAAATTCATTCAGCCTCAGTATTTGGCTGATTTATTATCAATAATATGGATTGTCGGTGTTATAAATGCAATTAATATTGTTGATATAATGGACGGGCTTGCATCGGGAATATCCATTATTGCGGCATTAGCTTTTCTTTTTATCGCATTTCCCACGGAAGAGATTTATGTTAATTTCGCTGCTGCAGCCCTTGCGGGCGGCATTTTAGGTTTTTTGAAGTATAATTTTCCTAAGGCAAAAATATTCATGGGTGATACCGGCAGTATGTTCATAGGTTTTACCCTGGCTGCATTATCCTTGGGAACTTCCTATACACAAATCAATAACGCGGCGATTTACTCGCCGATACTTATACTTGGTATTCCAATATTTGATACTATATACGTTATGTATCTCAGGATACGTAACGGCAAGTCACCGTTTTTAGGAAGTAAAGATCATTTTGCACTCAGACTGGAAGCATTCGGATTATCAAGAACCAATATAGTAATTTTAATCTGGGTTATTTCGGCTTTTTTGAGTTTTTCCGCTTTTATTATTACACGGGTTACTTTAATATATGCAATCTTAATTTATGCTTTAATTTTTTTCTTATCCATTTTTGGCGGTTGGAAACTATCCAAAATAAAAATGGAATAAACCCCGTATGAAAATGGAGTCACATAATACCAGCAATATATTAATTTAATGAAAATCTACTTATCCCATTAGAGAATGTAGATATATAATACATAGAAAAATAAAACGTTTTTAAAAAATATTTTACAATATTTTCTAACGGGGTAAACAATCCTTTAAGAAATTGCTTTTCTTTTAAAATGAAATATAACACAGTAATACTCGGCGGGGGTATAGCGGGTTTATCAACTGCTTATCATCTAAGACATGATGATTTTTTATTATTGGAAAAAGAATCCGATGTCGGAGGAATTTGCAGAACAATAAAAACAGATAACGGTTTTTATTATGATTTCACGGGTCATCTACTTCATTTAAAAACCGATTATGTAAAAAACCTTTTAATCAAACTGCTTAAAAACAATCTTAGACTAATAGCCCGTAATTCCTGTATTTATTCCAACAACACCCTTACCAGATATCCTTTTCAGGCAAATCTCTATGGACTGCCCGTAAAAATAATTGAAGAATGTATTACCGAACTTATTGAAAGAAAACTATCCGATTTCAAGAATATATCCGCAGATTCACACTTATCGTTTTATGATTGGTGTTTAAAAACTTTCGGCAAAGGGATATCAAAGTATTTCATGATTCCCTATAACGAAAAACTCTGGCAAACAAATCTTAATAATCTTACAACCGAATGGATGGGAAACTATATCCCAAAACCTGCTTTAAGCGAAGTTGTTTACGGAGCTGTTACGGATAATAAGAAAAATATCGGATACAACGCCACCTTCTATTATCCCAATAAAGGGGGAATACAATCGCTTATTGACGCACTAAAAGAAAATATTGCTCATAAAAACATTAAAACCAATGTCAAAATTATATCAATCGATACCTTAAAAAAAATTATCAAAACTAATATCGGGGAAATTATATATGAAAACATAGTCACAACAATACCGCTTCCCGTATTTATCAAATTAATAAAGAATCCGGCAATAAACGTTTCAAACGGATCAAAAAAACTCAAATGGACATCGGTGCTGAACATTAATATCGGCATTGACAGGGAAAACATATCCGATAAACATTGGATATATTTTCCAGAAAAAAAGTTTTCTTTTTACAGAGTCGGATTTTACAACAATTTCTCAAAATCGTTATGCCCTAATAAAACATCTTCAATGTATATAGAGGTTTCATATAAAGGAAAAAATATTAATAAAGAAAAAATATACAAAAAAACCTTATCGGATTTAAAAACGGCGAAAATAATCAAATCGTCCGACAAAGTTATTTCAAAATTGATTTTAGATATTCCGTACGGATACGTGATTTATGATAAAGAGAGAACACCGTTATTAAATACAATTCAAAATTATTTTAGAAAACTTAACATATTTAATATCGGCAGATACAGTAAATGGAATTATTCTACAATGGAAGATGCCATACTGGAAGGCAGGGATATCGTAAAATGCCTAAGATAAATCCTTATAAAATATCTGATAGTAATCCTTCTCCATCCTCCGTAGCAGTAGAGCTGCCACTGCGTAGGACGGGCGAAGCTGAAGTTCAGCGAAGGAGGATAAAGATTGCACATATTATAACGCTCCTTGAACTTGGCGGTGCCCAGGAAAATACGCTTTATACTTGTGAAAATCTTGATAAAAACAAGTTTGATGTTTTGCTGATAAGCGGAAAAGGCGGAATCTTAGATGAAAAAACAAAAAATATTAAAACATATTTTGTTAAAGAACTGATACGGGAAATTAATCCTATCAAGGATTTAATAGCATTAGTTAAAATTTATAAAATATTAAAAAAGGAAAAACCGGATATTGTACATACGCATTCTTCCAAAGCCGGCATAATAGGAAGATGGGCGGCTTATCTTGCAAAAGTTTGCAAAATCGTCCATACTTTTCATGGTTTTGGTTTTCACGACTATCAAAATTTTTTAATAAAATATATTTATATTGCTACTGAACGTTTGACCGCAACAATAACCGACCGATTTATAGCAGTTTCACACGAAAATATAACAAAAGGATTACAAAATAAAATAGGGACTAAAGGAATTTATTCCATGATTAGAAGTGGAATAAAGCTTCAGAATTATCAAACGCAAATTGATATAAAAATGAAAAGACAGGAATTTGGAATAAAAAACGAAAAAGTAGTCGGGATGATAGCGTGTTTTAAACCGCAAAAATCGCCTCTTGATTTTGTTAGCGTAGCTGAATCTATATGTAAAGAAAATGCTAATACAAAATTTTTACTTGTCGGTGACGGCATTTTAAGAAATAAAATAGAATCTTTGATTAGCAAACTCAATCTTAAGGATAAAATTATTTTAACCGGCTGGAGAAAGGATGTCAATGAAATAATAAAAATATTCGATGTTTTTGTTTTAACTTCGTTATTTGAAGGACTGCCTCGCGTAGTAATAGAAGCAATGGCATCGGGTATACCAGTGGTTGCTACCTATATAGACGGGACAAGAGAAATTGTTCATGAAGGACTTACAGGATTTGTTACTCAACCTCACGAAATAGAAAAAATGGCGGAGAGAGTTTTACGGCTATTAAATAATCCTAACTTGTGCGAAAAACTTACCTCTGAAGCAAAAAAAAGAATTTCGGAATTTGATATTGACCTGATGGTTAAACAACAGGAAGAACTATACTTGTCACTAATTTTACTTGATTAAAGTTGTTGAATTTTGTATAATTACCCTCTATGCGTTATAAAATTACTATTATACCGGGCGATGGAACAGGACCTGAAATCGCAGAATCAACAAGGCGAGTCTTGGATTCAACCGGAGTTAAGATTGATTGGGAAACTACCGAAGCAGGAATTGATGTTTTGCAAAAATACGGAACGCCTCTTCCTGAAAATGTTCTCAACTCCGTACGCAAAAATAAAATTGCAATTAAAGGACCGATTACTACGCCTATCGGAAGCGGATTCCGTTCGGTAAATGTGGCATTAAGGAAAGAACTGGATTTATATGCCTGCCTTAGACCGTGCAAGTCTTATCAAGGCGTCAAATCAAAATATAAAAATATAGATCTTGTAGTTGTCAGGGAAAATACGGAAGATTTATACGCCGGCGTGGAATTTGAGGTAGGGACTGAAGAATCAAAAAAAATTATTGAATTATCAAAAGGCAAAATAAGAAACAACTCCGCAATCAGCATAAAACCGATATCCGAATTTGCAACTGAAAGAATCGTCAGGTTTGCTTTTGAATATGCAATAAAACACAAAAGAAAAAAAGTTACTTCAGTAACCAAAGCAAACATAATGAAATTTACGGACGGTTTATTCTTAAGTGTAGCAAGGGAAGTGGCAAAAAAATATCCGGAAATTGAGTATGAAGAGCGACTCATTGATAATATGTGTATGCAACTTGTTCAAAAACCCGAACTTTATGATGTCCTTGTTTTACCGAATTTATACGGAGATATCATATCGGATTTGTGCGCCGGATTGATTGGCGGTTTAGGAATAGCGCCCGGTGCAAATATCGGTACTGAAATCGCTCTTTTTGAACCGGTTCACGGTTCTGCTCCTAAATATAAAGGTATGAATAAAGTAAATCCGACTGCAATGATTCTGTCTGGCGTACTTATGCTTGAATATCTCGGGGAAACAGAAGCTGCAAAAAAGCTGGAAAAGGCAGTTTCAGAAGTTATAAAAGAGAAAAAAAACGTTACTTACGATTTGGGGGGAACTGCAAAAACCAGCGAGATGGCAGATGAAATAATAAAAAAATTAGGAGCGTAACATGTCTACTGAAAGAACTCTTATTATCATTAAGCCGGACGGAATATGTAAAAGGGTAATCGGAAAAATTATAGACAGATTTGAAACGGTAAATTTTAAGGTCATCGGATTGAAAATGATCAAACTTACAGATACAATTTATAATGATTTTTATTCTATTCATAAAGGAAAATTCTTTTTTGAACCGTATAGAGAATTTATGACCTCCGCTCCCATTGTTTTATGTGTACTTGAAGGTAAAAACGTAATACAGGAAGTACGTAAAATAATAGGAAATACGGATTCAAGAAAAGCGGAAATCGGTACATTAAGAAATCTATACGGATTAAATGACAGAAGAAATATTATTCATGCTTCTGATTCCCCGAATACGGCAAAATTCGAAATTGATTACTTTTTCAAAGAAAAAGATATGTTAAATTATTGTGACGATGATTGGATGGAGAAGAAAACTAAAATTTGAAAAATCATTTTTTCACTAGACGCAGTATTTTCAACCCGACATGTCGGGTTGAACGGTTCATAAAACTTAAAATTTCAAAACTCACTCGCCCGATATTCATCGGGACTCGTTCGGACAATTGAAATTTTTTAACAGTTTTTTATCACCTAAATATTGCTATATCGTTCAAAACTGATTTTTCAAATTTTAGCAATGAATTTGTGTTGGGTAAAGAGAATTTAAAGGCAGAGAAATGAAAATATTAGTTATAAACAGCGGTTCGTCTTCAGTAAAATATGAGTTGTTTGACATGGATACTGGAACAGGCCTGGCTGAAGGACAAATTGAAGCAATAGGTACAGATACTACCTTCCTTGCACATATTCAAGGTAAAAAAAAAATTAAAATACCGATAGTTGCAAAAGATCATACAACAGCAATTAATGAAGTGCTTGCGGTATTGACAACTTCCGAGAGCAGTATAATTAATAATAAAGATGAAATTTCGGCAGTAGGACACAGGATAGTACACGGTGGCGAGTTCTTCACTGAACCGGTAATTGTGAACGACGAAGTCAAAAGAAACTTGGAAAACTGTTATGATATAGCACCTCTTCATACAACACATCATGTAAAAGGAATTTTAGCAATTGAAAAACTTCTGCCGAAAGCACCTCAGGTCCTTGTGTTTGATACCGCATTTCATAAAACAATACCCGAATACGCCTTTTTATATGCCTTACCATATAAATATTATCAAAGATTTGGAATAAGGAAATATGGTTTTCACGGAATATCAAATCAATATATATCCGAACGGTTGTCTCAAATTGTTAATATTCCATTAGAAAAACTGAAGATAATAAATTGCCATTTAGGGAATGGTTCCAGTATTACGGCTGTTAATTATGGAAAAGCAGTTGACACATCAATGGGATTCACACCTCTTGAGGGTCTGATAATGGGCACAAGATGTGGTGATATAGATCCTTCCATTCCGATGCATCTAATGGCAAGAGAATCCTTAAAACCAAGCGATATACAGGCGATTTTAAATAATCAAAGCGGTGTTTTAGGAATTACCGGCATAAGTTCGGATATGCGTTCTATCATAAAAAAAAGTGAGGAGGGAGATGGAAGAGCAAAACTTGCAATCAACATGTTTTGTTACAGAGCAAAGAAATACATATCTTCATATATAGGAGTTTTAAACGGTTGCGATTATATCATATTTTCAGCGGGTATCGGCGAACGCTCGCCATTAATAAGAAAAAAGATATTGTCGGAACTTGATAGTTTCGGTATAATACTTGATGACGATAAAAATTCAGGTTGTATAAGCTGTGAAGGGGAAATATCCAGCGAAAAATCAAAAATAAAAATCTTTGTGATTCCAACAAACGAAGCTATAGTGATAGCAAAACAAACAAAAAAACTTATTGACAGTTCTATAAAAAATATGTAAAATTTAGTTTTTATATCATTGTAATATCCGCCTGCGTTCAACTGTTAACTGGCAGATAACGGAAACTATAGCGAGATACGGTGCATAGTACTGGCAAGACCGTTCCGGTTGGTACGGTCTCCCCGCCACGGCGGGCAGCCGTGAATAAGGACTTTTGACTCCTTGCATAAACATCCGAAAATTTTTCAGCTATCGCATCAAAATTTTCCGGATATGCTTCGGAGTTATATATAATTATTTTGGAGTTTCCAACTGGAAACACAAAATAATTAGTTCGGTCCAGTAGGTCTCCGCCCCGAAGGGGCGAGACCTCGCCCAAAGGGCGGGCGAATTCCGTGTATAAGGAGAAAATATGGCTAACCCAAAAAGAAGGCATTCTACATCAAGACAGAACAAAAGAAGGGCGAACTGGAAACTTGAGCCTGTAAATATAAGTGTATGTCCTCAATGCAAGTCACCCAAACTACCTCATGACGTATGTCTGAAATGCGGTTTTTACAACAATGTTTCAGTAATAAGCATCAAAGAAAAAAAACCTGAGGAACAGAAAGGTCAATAAAAAATGAAAATTGCTGTTGATGCTATGGGCGGAGACAACTCCCCAACAGTTGTAATTGCCGGTGCGGTTGAAGCTGCAAAATCCTTTAAGGAAGAAATTATTCTTGTCGGCAATGAGTCTGATATTAGGGCAGAACTGAATAAATTCAAAAATGTACAGAACCTGCCGATACAAATTGCTCATTCGGAAGAAGTAATAGCAATGGATGAATCCCCGGTAGATGCGTTTAGAAAAAAACCGAATTCATCTATAGTTAAAGGGATTAAACTTGTTGCTGATGGAAAGGCAAGTGGATTTTTTTCTGCTGGAAATTCGGGAGCTATAAATGCAGCAGCTCTTATGACATTGAAAAGACTGGAAGGCGTCTCCAGACCCGGCATTGCAATAGCTTTTCCGACCTTAAAAAAACCCTGTGTAATAATAGATGTCGGGGCAAATGTCGATTCAAAACCCAGGAATCTGATGCAATTTGCAATAATGGGTTCAGTATATTCAACCGATATATTAAAAATTGAAAATCCAAAGGTAGGGCTTCTATCTATAGGAGAAGAATCTTCAAAAGGTAATGAGCTTACAATAGAAACGCATAAACTACTGGTAAAATCAGGACTTAATTTTATAGGAAATATTGAAGGTCGGGATATAGGCAAAGGTGATGTTGATGTTATTGTTTGTGACGGTTTTGTTGGCAATGTAGTGCTAAAATTAAGCGAGGGAATAGCGGATTATTTAATCCAACTTATAAAAGAAGAAATGAAAAAAAGCCCTATACTTCTAATGACTGCTGCGTTAATTTTAAAAGGTGTTTTTAAAGATATTAAAAAGAAAATAGATTATGATGAATACGGTGGTGCACCCCTTTTGGGTGTAAACGGTATCTGCATAATCGGTCATGGTTCTTCAAATGCGAAAGCAATAAAAAACGGAATACGGGTTTGTATTGAGTCAGTAAAAAATAACATAATTCAACATTTAGTTACCGATATATTAAAAGTAAGCCACCTGACCCATGGAGATAATGAAAATGGGAATTGAAATAATCGGAATCGGTTCATATTTACCTGAAAAAATACTTACAAATATCGATTTGGAAAAACTTGTAGAAACATCCGATGAATGGATAACTACAAGAACAGGTATAAAGGAAAGAAGGATAGCCAGTGAATCGGAAGCAACATCGGATTTAGCAATAAAAGCAGCTGAAAGAGCCATTTCAAATGCTAAAATATCACCTGAAGAAATAGATGCTATTATTGTTGCAACTATTACTCCGGATATGGCTTTTCCATCAACAGCTTGTTTTGTACAAAAAGGCTTAAAGGCAGTAAATTCCGCTGCTTTTGATATCAGCGCTGCGTGTTCTGGTTTTATTTATGGATTAACCATAGGCAAAGATTTGATTAAATCCGGCACTTTTAATACTGTCCTTGTAATAGGTGGCGAAACATTGTCAAAAATAACAGATTGGCACGATAGAAACACTTGTGTGCTTCTCGGAGATGCCGCCGGTGCAGTAATACTCAGAAAAACAAATTCTTCAAGCGATATATTATCATCCTATTTAGGTGCTAATGGAAATTATTCGGACCTTCTGCTTATGCCGGGTGGCGGTTCACGTAATCCCACTACACATAAAACAGTAGACGAACAGTTACATTATCTCAAAATGGAAGGAAATAAACTTTTCAAAATAGCGGTAAAAGCAATGGCGGATTCTGCACAAAAAGCTATAGCATTGGCCGGAATAACCTGTAATGACGTAAATCTGATTATCCCGCACCAAGCAAATATCAGAATTGTAGAAGCCGTTGCGAAACTACTTAATGTATCTATGGACAAAGTATTTTTGAACATTCATAAATACGGTAATACATCTGCGGCAACAACACCGGTTGCTCTTGAAGAAGCAATCCGAGAAGGTAAAGTAAAAAAAGGTGATATAGTAACATTAGTTGCGTTTGGCGGCGGTTTGACATGGGGAGCAGTAGTTATTAGATTATAAATATTTTTTGATTAATATGAATAAGTTAGCGTTGGTTTTTCCGGGACAGGCATCCCAATACGTAGGTATGGGAAAAGAGCTTTATTATAAATATCCTGAAGCCAAAGATATTTTTGAAAAAGCGAATCGTCTGCTCGGATATGACATAAAAAAAATAGTTTTTGAAGGACCTATTAACGTTTTAACACAAACAGAATATACTCAACCTGCGGTTTTTATAGTTTCGCTTATAAGTTTTAAAGTATTTAATTCAAAATTTAATATTCAAAACTATTATTGTTTTGCAGCGGGGCATTCCTTGGGAGAGTATTCGGCATTGGTTGCTTCCGAAACATTGACAATCGAGGAAGGTCTGAATCTTGTAAACAAACGGGCAGAATTTATAAAGGATGCCTGTGCGAAAACAAAAGGAACAATGCTTGCGATTCTCGGAGCGGAAAAAAGTATTGTTGAAGAAATCTGTGCGGAAGCTGGAAAAATCGGTGTTTGTGAAGCAGTAAATTTTAATGCACCGGGACAGATAGTAATATCCGGCGAAATTGCCGCAATTGAAAAAGCTAAAGAAATTGCAAAATCAAAAAAAGTTAAAACAATTCCTCTCGCAGTGTCGGGAGCATTTCATTCTTCATTAATGAAAGAGGCGCAGAATAATATGAAGGAAGAAATAAAAAAATATAATTTTAAAACGCCGAAATTTTCAATAATTACAAACTGTGATGCGAAAATTACTACGGATCCGAAGCAGATTTCAGAAAAACTTATAGAACAGGTTGCTTCGCCGGTTCTATGGATTGATTCCATAAATAAAATGATTACTGAAGGTTGTGAAACATTTATTGAATTTGGACCAAAAAATGTAGTATCAGGTATGATTAAGAAAATATCATCTAAAGTTATAACTTATAACATAGAAAATGAGATAACATTAAATCAAACGGTACTGTCAAAAAAATTATGAAAAATCATGGTTTTTCACTAGACGATGTTTTCTTGACGCCTCATAAATCTAAAATTGGTAAACTCCTCGGTCGCCTATGGCGACCGCGTCAAACATACCAATTTCTTAACGATTTATTCGGCTAAAAACATCTATATCGTTCAAAACCAGATTTTTCAATAATATGCCAGTTTTTGACAGAACGAATTAAACGCTGGGGGTATTGAATAATGTGTGAACAAAAACTTAAAGACAAAGTTGCATTAATAACAGGCGGTGCGCAGGGAATCGGTAGGGCAATAGCGGATAAACTTGCTAATGAAGGTGCAAAAATAGTAATTGTAGATGTTATGGAAGACGCTGCGAAAAAAACTGCCGAAGAAATATCAAAAGAAAAAAATGTGGAATCACTGTCACTTAAAATTGATGTTTCCTCATCACAGGAAACAGATGAAATGGTTAAAAAAACAGTTGAAAAATTCGGAAAAATAGATATAATTATCAACAATGCCGGTATTACCCGAGATAACCTTTTAGTTAGAATGTCAGACGAAGAATGGGACAAAGTTATTGCAATAAACCTAAAAGGTGTTTTTAATTGTTCAAAAGCGGCTGCGAAAGTAATGATGAAACAACGTTCGGGAAAAATTGTAAACATAGCATCGGTTGTAGGTTTGATGGGCAATGCAGGGCAGGTTAATTATTCAGCATCAAAAGGAGGAGTAATAGCATTAACAAAAACGTTGGCACGTGAATTGGCATCAAGAAATATTAACGTAAACGCAGTCGCACCCGGATTTATTAAAACAGCAATGACCGACAAATTATCCGAAGAAGCAAAGAAAAAACTTACTGATATAATTCCTCTTAATCGATTAGGTGAAGCAAGCGACGTAGCCAATGCAGTCAAATTTTTATGTACCGAAGAATCATCATATATAACAGGTGAGATAATTTCGATAAACGGCGGAATGTACATGTAAAAGATGAAAAGTAAGGAATAAAAAAGATAGTAATTAGTGTGTGTAATTAGTAATTAGGAATAAATTTTTCGCCTCAGTGTAAATTAAATACTGGTTTCTAATTACTAAATACTTAAATTTTGAGCGTTAGCGAAAAAGAAAACATCTTGTAATTAGGAAGAGTAGTTAGTAGTTAGGGATAAATTTTTCGCAAGTATCAATAAATTAATACCTAGCACTAAATACAAATTACTAATTACTAAATACTAAAATTTTGAGCGTTAGCGAAAAATTTACGGAGGTATCATATGGCAAGTGTAGACGTGGATGTGAAAGTAAAGGAAATAGTGGCAGAGCAGTTGGGGGTAGATGCATCTAAGGTAGTTCCTACCGCTTCATTTATAAACGATTTGGGGGCTGATTCGTTAGATACCGTTGAATTAGTTATGGCCCTTGAAGAAACATTTGGTCTTGAAATACCGGATGATGAAGCATCCAAAATAACAACCGTGGGTCAGGCAGTTGATTATATAAAAGCACATATGGGACAATAAATAAAAAAATATTAAAAAATACTGTAATACATACATATTTTTTTTATTTTCTTATTTTAATGTTCTTAAGGATATTATGTATAAAAAGATTGTTGCAACCGGTATTGGAGTGGTTTCTCCTATTGGCATCGGTAAAGAGCAGTTTTGGAAATCGTTAATGGAAGGGTCTTCTGGTGCAGGACCAATAACCCATTTTGATACTTCAGAATTTTCTGTACACTTTGCCTGTGAAGTAAAAAACTTCAATGCAGAAGACTATATTGACAAGAAAAAAATCAGAAGAATGGATAGATTTGTCAGATTTGCGGTTGCTGCTGCAAAAATGGCAGTAGAAGACTCTCAAATTGACTTTACAAAAGAGAATCCAGAAAGATGCGGCGTTATAGTCGGCAGCGGTATTGGCGGATTACAAACTATACATGAACAATCCAAGGTTTTGTACGAAAAAGGACCCGGAAGAATTTCTCCATTTCTTATACCTATGTTAATTACAAATATGGCTCCCGGTGAAATAGCCATAATGTACGGTTTAAGAGGTCCTAATTATTCTTTATCTTCGGCTTGTGCCACTTCCACGCATTGTATCGGCGATGTACTCAGGCTTATGCGGTATGGCGATATGGACGTTGCTCTTGTCGGCGGAAGCGAAGCAGCGATTACACCTTTGGGCTTTGGCGGTTTCTGTTCCATTAAAGCCCTATCTTGTAAAAACGATACACCCCTAAAAGCATCCCGTCCATTTGACGCACAGCGAGATGGTTTTGTTATGGGCGAAGGTTCGGGAATACTTGTATTTGAAACGGAAGAGCATGCAAAAGCGAGGGGCGCTAAAATATACGGTGAAATTGCAGGTTACGGAGCGACTGACGATGCTTATCATATCACCGCCCCAGAACCTAATGCAATCGCATCAGCCAAAGGCATTGAATTGGCGATAAAAGATGCGAACCTACGGCCTGAAGACGTTGAGTATATAAATGCACATGGAACCTCAACAGTACTAAATGATAAAATTGAAACGCTTGCTATAAAAAAAGTTTTTGGCGAACACGCGAAAAAAATGGCCATATCCTCAACCAAATCCATGTCCGGACATTTATTAGGTGCAGCCGGAGCCGTTGAACTTATCGCTACTTTACTTTGCATTAAAAACGGATATATTCATCCGACTATAAATTATGAATTTCCGGATCCTGATTGCGATTTAGATTACGTACCAAACAAGCCAAGACAACAACAGATAAAAGTTGCCATTTCAAACTCGCTTGGTTTCGGCGGGCATAATGCCACAATTTTGGTTAAAAAATATGACTGAAAATATTTTTCATAAAGAGCAATTACAAAAAAAAATAGGAGTAAAATTCAAAAATACTGATATTTTAGAAGTTGCATTGACCCATAAATCTTATGCAATTGAAAACGGTATCAAAGAGTATAATGAACGGCTGGAATTCATCGGCGATTCAGTTCTATCTTCCGCAACCGCGGTATTTCTATACTCAAAATATCCGAATTATAATGAAGGAAAACTCTCAAAAATAAAATCAGCCGCAGTAAGTAAAAACACTCTTTATTCTGTCGCAAAAAAATTATCACTTGGAAATTATATAAAAATTTCTAAAAGTGAAGAATTAACCGGCGGTAGGGAAAAGGAATCAATTTTAGCAAACACCGTGGAATCTGTTATCGGTGCTATTTTTCTTGATTCCGGCTACGATGTCGCTGCAAAATTCATTAATAATATATTAACAAAGCAAAAAATAAATACTTCAGATTATAAATCAGAACTTCAAGAAATAATACAATCAAAATTTAAAATGACACCTACATATAAAGTCCTGACAGAAACAGGACCTGATCACGAAAAGACATTTGAAATTGCGGTATTAACTGGCAAGAAGCATCTTGGTACCGGATCGGGAAAATCAAAAAAAGAAGCTGAACAAGATGCTGCAAAAAATGCTTTAAAGAAATTGAAATGACCAATCAGTGTAATTTAATGATAGCCCACTTGCATAAACATTCAAATATTTCTTTCAAAATTTTTGAATATGCATCGGGGTTAATACAGTCACTTTTGTGACTGTATTAAGGAGGAAATTGTGGATTATTTTTTAACCGATGAACAAAAAATGATTGTCGAATTAGCGAGAAAAGTCGCACAGGAAAAAATCAAACCGGTTAGACAGGAATTTGATGAATCCTGCGAATTTCCGTGGGAAATAGTAAAAGAACTGTCTCAAGCGGACTTAATGGGACTTTACATCGCTCAGGAATATGGTGGATTCGGTGGCGGTGTTCTGGAATTATGCCTTGCAGTTGAAGAACTCTGTAAAGTTGACGGTGGTATTTCTCTCGCTCTTGCTGCAACCGCACTCGGCACCTTTCCTATAATATTATTCGGAACAGATGAACAGAAAAAGAAATATTTGCCAAAAATTGCGAAGGGCGAATCGCTTGCGGCGTTCGGCTTGACAGAACCCGAATCGGGCAGCGATGCCGGTGCGACAAAAACAACGGCAAAAAAGGAAGGCGATTATTATATATTAAACGGCACCAAATGTTTTATCACAAATGGAGGTATGGCGGAAATATATACAGTTATCGCTATGACTGACAAAGCCAGAGGTGCCCGCGGTGCGTCTGCCTTTATCGTAGATAAAGGCACACCCGGATTCACGTTCGGCAAAAAAGAAAACAAAATGGGTATCCGTGCATCGGCAACATGCGAATTGATATTCCAGGATTGTAAAATACATAAATCAAATCTATTAGGCAAGGAAGGCGCCGGTTTTATTGTCGCAATGAAAACGCTTGACCAATCCAGACCCGGGGTTGCAGCACAGGCATTGGGTATCGCAGCCGGTGCGCTTGAAGAAGCAGTTGAATATGCTAAAACAAGAAAACAATTTGACCATCCAATATCGTCATTTCAGGCAATACAACATATCTTAGCAAACATGGCAACAGAAGTTGAAGCTGCAAGGGCGTTAGTATATGCAGTTGCCAGAGCGCTTGACAAGGGTGATAAAGATGTATCAGGTGCTTCAGCAATGAGCAAACTATTTGCTTCGGATGTGGCTATGCGTGTAACCACAGATGCGGTTCAAGTTTTTGGCGGGTATGGTTATATGAAAGAATATCCGGTAGAAAAAATGATGCGTGATGCAAAAATTACTCAAATTTACGAAGGAACAAACCAGATACAAAGAAATGTTATTGCACTTGATCTAATCAAAAAAGCCGCCAAGAAAAAGTGACCAAGGTTTACCTTGGTCATCCTGAGCGACCATAGGGAGTCGAAGGATCTCATAAAAAAGTTAAAAGTTAAAAGTTAAAATATAAGTAAAGGATTTAAAAATGAACATAATTGTTTTAATCAAGCAGGTTCCGGCAACAACCGACGTTAAAATTGATGAAAAAACCGGAACATTAAAAAGAGAAGGCGTGGAAGCACAGGTTAATCCGTTTGATTTGTATGCGGTAGAAGAGGCGGTACGTTTAAAAGAAAGATTTACCGGGAGAGTTACCGTTATAACAATGGGACCTCCGCAAGCCGATAAAGCATTACGTGAATGTTTATCTATGGGTTGTGATGAAGCAATTCTTGTTTCAGACAGGGAATTTGCCGGTTCAGATACATGGGCGACTTCATATACTTTGGCTCAAGCAATCAAAAAAACAGGCTTGTGTGATATAATTTTATGCGGTAAACAGGCGATTGATGGAGATACCGCTCAAGTAGGTCCGGGCATCGCTGAAATGCTGGACATACCACATATAGCATATGTTAAAAAAATAGAAAAAATAGAAAATGGCAAAGTTACGGTAGAAAGAATGATGGAAGATGGTTATGATTTAATAGAACTTCCTACTCCTTGTCTTTTAACTGTGGTAAAAGAAATAAATACTCCGCGACTTCCTTCTTTAAGAGGGATGATGTTTTCCAAAAAAGCAGAAAT
>Ga0156685_1112_pt1 | contig 18380 bp, 20 predicted proteins | sample RifOxyC2_FD_112015 | JGI IMG/M metagenome (GOLD analysis project Ga0156685, IMG submission 112015) | Elusimicrobia bacterium RIFOXYC2_FULL_34_12 | reverse complement strand
ACTTGACATTGAAGTATTTAAAAGCGATGGAAGGTACCGGTAAACAAGTCGGAATTCATGCACATAATAACCAGCAACTTGCGTATGCAAATACTATTGAAGCGATTATTTGCGGAGCTAATCGTATTGACGCAACAATCAATGGAATAGGTCGCGGTGCTGGGAATTGTTCGTTGGAGTTGATAATGGGTTTTCTTAAAAATCCAAAGTTCCAGATTAGACCGGTACTTGAATGTGTACAAGAAACTTTTATTCCTTTACAGCATCAAATGGAGTGGGGATATAATATTCCTTATATGATTACCGGTCAATTAAATCTTCATCCGCGAGCAGCTATTAAAATTAGAGCCAGCGATAAAAAGGATGATTATGTGTCGTTTTATGACCAGATGATAGAAGAAGAATAATAAAGGTAAGTATAAATTAAAAGTTAAAAGTTAAAAATTTTCCGCTAAAGGGGAAAAGCATAATGTTAAAAAAGATAGGGTTGGGAATAGTTTTAGCGGGTATAGTTTTTTTTGTTATAGTATCTTTGAAACAAAAGTCGTATTTGAAGTCATTTGAATATTTGAAAGAACCAAGGATTATATCTTTGCCTGACCAAAAGATGTTGGTGGTTGAAATAAAAGGTAATCCTAATATTAAAGGAAAAGAAGCTTTTGCACTTTTATATAAGGCATTATATACGTTAAAGAAAACTTATAAAGAAATAGATATGGTGGCACCGCGTACAAGATGGCCAAAACCATTTGATACGCCAATAGAAGAATGGATAGGTCTGTATGGAGTACCGATTCCTGATATAGTTGAAAAATTACCGGAAGAGGAGATGAAGGATTATAAAATAAAGATAGATACCTGGAAATATGGCGAAGTAGCGGAAATATTGCATATCGGTGAGTATAACGACGAAATCCCAACGATTGAAAAGTTAAAAGAGTTTGTTAAAAGCAAAGGTTATAAAATAATAGGAGCTCACGAAGAGAATTACATTAAAGGACCTGGAATGTTCTTCAAAGGCAATCCAAAAAATTATTATACGCTAATTAGATATAAAATTCAAAGGATATAGTTTCTTTGGTACAAAAAAGTGAAAATCAATCACATAGAAGGTAATAAAAAAGATAATGTTATACTGTATACACTAAGTACTTGTGTATGGTGCAAAAAGACAAAAAAGTATTTAAATGAATTGGGCATAGAATATTCTTATATAGATGTTGATTTACTTGAGGCAGATGAGAAAGAAGAGGTTTTGAAAAAAATTAAGAAATTTGTTTCAGCAAATTCATTCCCTATAACTATAATAAATGATAAAGAATGTATTGTGGGGTTTAAGCCGGAAAAAATTAAAGAAACATTGGATTTATGAACAGCAAGATAACTCAAAATCAAATAGACGAATTATATAAAAAACTTGATCAAGAAGCAGAAAGCGGTGGATATCACTTGAATCCTGATGTTGAGTTTACAAAAGACCTCGTTAAAGGTTTGATAATAAATGAGAACAGGTATGGTTATTGGGCATGTCCTTGCAGATTAGCAAGCGGAAATAAAAAAGATGATTTAGATATAATATGCCCTTGCGATTACAGGGATCCAGATTTAAATGATTACGATGCTTGTTATTGTGCGTTGTATGTTTCCCGGAAAATTTTGAATAAAGAAAAAGAAGTGATTCCGATACCTGAAAGAAGACCGCTTTTGGAAGAAAGATTAAAATCCAAAAAAACTCCAATTAACAATATTTCTTCACTTCCATTACCCATATGGCGATGCAAAGTTTGTGGTTATCTTTGTGCAAGAGAAAATCCACCGGAAGTTTGCCCGATATGCAAAGCAAAAAAAGACAGATTTGAGAGGTTTATGGAGAACTCCCACAATTAGTTTTGCCTATGGCAACACTGTGTGTGATAATTCAATTAGTTTTCTAATAATATGCAACAAAAGATTGTTACAATTAAAAAAGAGCGATTGCCGAGAATAATATATAACAAACATCCTTGGATTTTTTCAGGTGCAGTTGAAAAAGTATCATATGATACAAAAATAGGGGATATAGTATTTGTAGGTGATTCCCAAGGCAAAATATTTGCTCAGGCGGCGTATAACCCAAAAAGTGATATTCGTCTGCGAGTGATTTCATGGAATGTGGAAGAATCAATCGGCACTGTTTGGTTAACTAATAAGATAAAAGAGGTTTCCGAAAATAAGGAAAAATTATTAAACATAAGTAAATTACCTGAAGACAGAAAAAATTACCGTTTAATATTCTCGGAATGTGACAATATACCGGGTTTGATAATTGACCGGTATGGACTTATTTTTGTAATACAACTCCAGACATTTTTTGCAGATAAAAGACGGGATATATGGATTTCTATTATTAAAAAACTATTTAATCCTGTAGCAATTTATGAAAGAAGCGACGTTGAAGTAAGAAGGAAAGAAGGGCTTCGCGATTTTCCGATAAGTTTATTATACGGCGAAGTCCCGGCAGATTTTTTTATTGAAGAAGACAACTTTAATATAGTTATTGATATACCAAACGGTCAAAAAACAGGATATTTTTTAGACTTAAAAATTGCAAGAAAGCGTGTAGAACACTGGTGTAAGATATTGGATATAAAATATTTGCAGAATTACTTCGGTTATACAGGAAGTTTTAATTTATATGCCGTGCGTTCCGGTGTTGAGAAAATAGAACAAATAGAATCCTCTCAGCAAGCAAATGATATAGCAGGCAGAAACTCAAAAATAAACGGTTTTGAAAAAAATATAAATGTTGTTACATCTGATGCATTTGATTATTTATCAAAAACTAAGGATGAAAGTGTAGATGCAATAATAATTGATCCGCCGTCATTTGTTAAACATAGGGATAAAATACAAAATGCATTTGAAGGTTATGAACGACTGAATTCACAGGCAATGAAAAAAATAATAAAGGGTGGGTTGCTTTTTACTTTTTGTTGCAGTTCATATGTTTCTGAAGATGATTTTCAAAGAATACTCTTTAAATCAGCAGCTATGATTAATTGCGAATTTAAAATTCTGGAAAAAATAGGTACGGATGCTGATCATTACTGGCCGGTAAATTTTCCTGAAGGTCGATATTTACAGGGCTGGATACTGCAGAAAATGTAAAAGGGTCAAGTTAAAATAGAAAGTTAAAATTAAAATAGAACCAAAAAAGACTTAATTTAGATTTAAACTTTTAACTTTTAATTGCAGTTATTGGAGGTATTTATGAGAACGTTTGGTTTATTTGCAATTATTCCGATTAGTATGTTTTTAACAGTTAGTTTTTTTGTATTGTATGCAGTTACAAAAACAGAGATGCAGAGTCTTAAATCATTCGGACGGGCAATAGCGGTATTATTGTGGATTTCAGCCGCATTAGTTTTATCAGTTGGAATTTATACGATTTCAACAGGTCATCATCCAATGATGCAGATGATGGGAAAACACAAAATGATGATGAGAATGGATAACAAAGAATGTCAGGAAATGATGGAAAAATGTATGCCCGACAAAAAAATGATGAAAAGTAATATGCATAAAGGTCAGATGTCAGAAGAAATGAAGATGCCTGAAAAGATGATGGAGAAAAAATAGTATTTAATATCAGAATCATTGATTTTTAAGAATATTTAAGTAAAATAAAAAGGTGATTTGATAAATTGCCTTTTTACATTATAAATAGATATTTTTTAATTATATAGTGAAGTAGAAATTTATTGATTTTGACTTTAATAGTAAGCGAAGCAATAATTTTAGTGTTGTGAAAGATAAAAGATTTGTAGTTAGTGTGAGTAGTTAGTAATTAGGGAAAATTTTTCGCAGTTTATAAGATAATATCAAAGTTCTAATTACAAATTACTAATTACCAATTACTAAAATTTTGAGCGTTAGCGAAAAATTTTGGGGGTGTAGCTTCCGCCACTGATTCTTCGGCGGACCCGCCAACGGTTTAGTGGCGGGCAGCTGGACGTTCCGATGTCCCATCGGAATTACCAGTTTCGCAAGATCTTTTGAAATATATTAATGGGGGTGTAGCTCAGCTGGGAGAGCACTTGCATGGCATGCAAGGGGTCAGGGGTTCGATCCCCCTCACCTCCACCAAGAATCTAATGCTAACGAATCTTTAATATTTCGGAAGATAGGTCAGGGGTTCCCGCCTTCGATAGACGTGTCATCAATAATCGTGGCTATCCGCCACATTGCTGACACATCTTTGGCGGGCAGGCGATCCCCCTCACCTCCAAAATTTGCAAAGCAAATTTTGGAAGAGCAATTGAGTGGATAGCCCGCTACTGATTCTATGTCGGATACGCAAAAGAACTGGTGGTTGAAGAGTAGATAAGGATAAATTTTTAATTGCGGTAAAATATCTAATACCTAATTTCAAATGTTAGAATATATATTTATTACGGGTAATTGAACACAATTACACTATATTTAACGTAATAAATTATAATAAGTTGAGCGTAGCTGAAAGTGGATCCCTCCAATACACTTCGCTAAAGCTTTGTGTAACAAATTACACTACAGCAAAAACTTTGTTAAGTAGAATTTAAAAATTTTTAAAATATGAAATTTATTAAAAACATAATAATGATAATCAAAGGGAATAATCCGAACCGAACTGTTGTTTTAGGATATTTTTTATATGTTTTAATAGGTTCTTTACTTTTATTGTTACCATTTTTTGAAAAAATACCAATAAAGTATTTAGACAATCTCTTTATCGCTACATCTGCTGTTTCTACCACCGGATTAGCAACTATAAGTATTAGTGATTGTTATAATTTCTGGGGTCAATTAATAGTAATAATATTGATCCAATTAGGTGGTATTGGATATATGACATTGGGTTCTTTTATTATCTTAGCGATTACTGATAAAATAGACTTATCTAGAAATGTAATGCACAAATACGTTTTATCAATTCCAGAACATATTAATACTAGAAAAATTATCAAAATCATTATTTGTTATACTTTCATAGTTGAATTTATAGGAACTATATTTTTATTTGTTTTTTTTAAGATAGCAAAAGTATCAAATGCATTATGGAGTGCTATTTTTCATAGTGTTTCGGCTTTTTGTACTGCAGGATTTAGCTTATATAATAACAGTCTAGAATCATTTCATAGAAATATCGGTATAAATTTTACAATTTCAGTTTTGTGTATTTTAGGATCTATTGGTTTTATTATTGTTTATGATATATGGAATGAAAGTATAAAGGAAAAGAGATCAATAACATTAACATCAAAAATAATATTAAGATCAACATTTCTGCTAATAACATTAGGAACAATTGTATTATTCTTTTTTGAACCGATAATAATAAGAGAAACTTTTTTTGAACGTATGTTAACATCTTTTTTTCAAAGCATGACTTCATTAACAACAGCAGGATTTAATACAATTCCCATTTCCAATCTTACGATGCTTTCGTATTTAGTAATAACTATGTTAATGATTATAGGAGCATCTCCGTCTGGAACTGGTGGTGGATTGAAAACCACGACTTTCACAACTTTAATTGGTGTAATGAAGAGTTCACTTAAAGGAGAAAAAGATGTTAGATTTTTAAATAGAACAATACCTAATGAGCGTGTATGGCTTGCAATTTCTAGTTTGTTTTTTTATTTAACGTTACTATTTATAAGTACATTTCCCCTTTTTCTTAAAGACAACAGATTTCTTTTCCATCAAGTACTTTTTGAAGTCGCTTCTGCATTAGGTACGGTTGGATTGAGCACAGGGATAACACAACAACTAAATAATTTTGAAAAAATAATCATAATAATTACAATGTTTATAGGTAGAATAGGACCTTTAAGTTTTGGTATATCGCTGTTTCTTAAAAAAAGACCAAATTTAATAAAATATCCAACAGAAGATTTAGCAATATAGATTTATATTAGACTTGGTGTAAGGAACTGAGTTTAAATTATTGAAATGACCTTGTTATTTAAGGTCATTTTTTATTTGACATTTTAAGGGTAAATGTTATAATATTTTTATGAGTAAAATTAGCAAAAATGTTGAAAATAATGCAATAAAAGATGATTTTAAGGATTTCATTGAAATATTGAATAAACATAAAGTCGATTACTGTATAACTGGTGCATATGCTGTATCTTTTTATTCCGAGCCGAGGTCAACGAGAGATATTGATTTTTATATTGCCCATACAAAGGATAATTCGAAAAGAATAGCCAATGCAATAAAAGAATTTACGAATGAAAGTGTTGATGAAAACTATTTTAATACAGCTGAAACTGTTATTTTGCGTATAGGGATAGAACCTAATCAGATAGAGATGGCTAATGAATTAACAGGTTTAAAAGATACTGATATTATAAAGCATCGGATAAAAGGTAAATATGGAAACATAATCGCTTATTATATAGGCTTAGATGACCTTATTAAGAATAAGTTAATTGTAAAAAATATGTCAATAAGAGGGAGAAAAAAAAGTTCAGATTCAGCAGATTATGAAGCACTGAAATTAGTCAGAAATAAGCTTAAAAACAAATGAAAAACATACATATTAAATTATATCATTCGTATCAAGAGGCGGATAAGGATAGTATTAATGAGACCTTAAAGATGAAACCCGAAGAGCGGATTGCTGCAGTTAATATAATTAGAAGAAAAATATTTAATTTAAAAGGTATTAATGCTGATAATAAAGTAAAGAAAGTAATTTCATATGGTAAAAGATAAAAATATCTAAGGAAATGTGATTTTCAAGCTGTTTAAATGACCTTCTATTTTGGGTCATTTTTTTTATGCCCAGAATCCGTAGCCTCTGCAACGGATGATATTGTTATCCCGTTAGGTCCATTAGGTCTTCGCCCCAAAGGGGCGCCCCGCTTCGCCGGAGCTTCAGCGAGGCGAGAGACCTCGCTTTTGGCGGGCAGGACTCAAAAAAATAACATTAAAATATTTTAATTTCTATTTAATGTTATTTTAATCATCATAATAATATGATTAGTTAGCGAAAAAAGTTTTTATGGAGGTGTTAATTGTGAACTGGTTAGTTTTTCTTATAAGCAGTATTGGGCAGGAGTTGGATTGGAAAAATTTCTTGAAATGTTTAATTTAAATTAAATAGGAGCTGTTGTTAATTCTCACTAAATAGGTAACCCTTTATTTTTAAAGAATCTGTCAATTCTAATGCTGTCATTTTGAGCGAAGCGAAAAATCTCTATTTAAAAAGGTTTTTAGACCCTTCACTTCGTTCAAGAGTGACGTCAACGGATGAACGAGATAGTAAAAAAGTTACCTAATTATTGAGCAACTACAGCTGTCACTAATTACCAATTAATAAAAAAGGGGGTGATAATTTATGAAAAAGAAAACCGCGAAAAGAAAAAGTAATAAAAAGGTTAAGAAAAACCAGAAATATACTTGTTCGCAATGCGGAGCCGTTGTAACGGTTGACGAATGTGGATGTTCGGAAACTATGAATCTGTCTTGCTGCGGTGAACAAATGACGGTAGCCGGATGTTAAAAGAAAGGTTTACATAGAGTTAGCTCGTGGAGCTTAAATGAAAATATACCATTAGAGGTCTTTTTAGACCTCTAATGGGCAGTATTATTTAAATGTTTTTAGGAGAAAATATGATTAATACAAAAACTCAGCAAGAATTAGTTTTAATGTTGAATAAAGCATTGGAATTAGAACATGCAGCAAGGATTCAATATTTGGCGCATGCAGAACTCGTAAAAGGTGAAAATGCAGAAAAAGTGGTTGAAAGATTGAAAGAGATTGCATCGGATGAAGAAAAGCATGAAAAAAAGTTTCGTAATCTTATAGGAAATTATTTAAATGGCGAACCAACTATGAGTATGGCAGAAACATTCCACGCAAAAGATAGAAAGGAAATCTTTGAAGTTAATATTAAAGGTGAAAAAAATGCAATTGATTTTTATAAGCAAATATATCAAAAGATATGGGATTATAGAAAAGAGTTGCAATATGAATTTGAGATATTTGAACATGAGATAGGACATATAATAATAGATGAACAGGAACATGTAGCCGAGCTCAAAGTATTATTGGGCTTATAGTGCAAAAGAGTTCATAGAGTCAAGATAGCGGGATTGTGCGATAGTGCGATAGAATATATAAAATTCATATCCTATCCTACCAGCGCACAATAACACGATTTAATTAACTCTATAACCCTATGACTCTATAAACAGAATCAAATAAAGTATGGTTATTTTCAGAAACAGGTTTGAAGCAGGCCGAAAGCTTGCGGAAAAAATGAAAATCAGCAAGAAAATATTTAATAATATAATCGTGCTAGGTATTCCGCGAGGCGGAATATCAGTCGGTTATCCCATTGCAAAGAAATATTACAGTTATTTAGAACCGATAACTTTAGAGAAGATTCCAGTACCTGATAATGATTATATGGAATACGGCGCAATAACTCTGGATAGACATATTATTATAAATGATAAATTGATAAAACAAAAGCATGTTGATAATGAAGAAATAGAACCTGTTATTGATAAAGCATATGAAGAAGTATTGCGGCGAGATAAACTATTTCGCGGTTTTAAAACTTTTCCAAATTTAGAAAAACGTACAATTATAATAGTGGATGATATGCTCAGTAAAGGTTATACGATGCTTGCAGCGATAAAATATGCAAAAGAAAATAAAGCAGGTAGAATTTTTGTCGCAATACCTGTTGCATATTATGAAGCATTCAATTTAGTTAAAGATGAAGTTGATGATATAATCTGCTTATATGTAAGTAGAGATAGTTCATTTAATATCGCATCCTGTTATGAATATTTTCCCGATATGAAAGATAAAGAAGTGACAGAAATATTAAATATGTCTCAAGAAATATATAAGATAACAGACAATAAATAATCACTTGACAAACTATTAAAAAGAATTATAATCAAATAAAATAGACACGGTAAAAAGTCAATTGTTATAAAATTGGCTTTTCTTCTATGTAGAAATTATATGTATGAAAAGTATGTAAATATTGTATTTGGTTTTTTGTTGCTAATTGCATTATATGTAATAAATACGTATAACTATCTTCTATTTCACTCAATAGCCGAATTGGTTATTTCTGCAATAGCATTCAGCGTGTTTATTTTCACGTGGAATGCCCGTAAATATACTGACAATCACTTCTATTTATTTTTAGGTATATCTTTTATATTTACCGGATTTATAAATTTGTTTCACATACTCAGTTATAAAGGTATGGGTGTATTTCCTGAACATTACGGTGCTAATATATCAACGCAATTATGGATTGTAATGCGATATGTAACCGGAATTTCTTTTTTTATCGCTCCATTCTTTGTAAAAAGAAAATTTAATGAAAAATTGGTAGTAACAATTTTCTTTGTGATAATTTCAGCTTTATTCGCAAGTATTTTTTATTGGAACATTTTTCCAAATTGTTATATTGACGGAATAGGACTTACCCGATTCAAAAAAATAAGCGAATATATTATTATTCTGTTTTTTTCGGGTTCGCTTTATTTATTATGGAAAATACGCAAAGAGTTTGATTTAAATATTTTTAAACTGCTGATTTTATCAATTACACTTTCAATAATTGCTGAGTTATTTTTCACTTTTTATGCAAATGCTTATGATACTGCAAATTTATTAGGGCATTTTTTTATATTGATATCATTTTACCTTATTTATAAATCTATTTTAATAATTGGAATTAATAAACCACATGATATTATTTTTAGACAATTAAAACAAGGTGAGGAACGGCTCAAGGAAGAAAAAAGTGTTATTGATGCCGTTATCGAAAATACTGAAGCTCATCTTGCATATCTCGATTCCGATTTCAACTTTATCTTTGTTAACTCCACGTACGCTAAAATGAATAAACATTCTGTCGACTGGTTTGTAGGAAAAAATCATTTTAGGATTTTGCCGAATGAAGAAAATGAATTTATTTTCAAAAAAGTGCGGGATACCGGTGAACCTATTTCATTTAAAGCAAAACCGTTTAAATTTCCTGGCCAACCAGAATTAGGAGTAACATATTGGGATTGGACACTTACACCTATAAAAGATTCTGCCGGTAAAGTTCAGCATCTGGTTTTATCCCTTGTTGATGTTACCGAGGCAAAACGCGTAGAAGAGATGTTACGCGAAAGCAATAATTTTAGCCAGTCGTTATTACAGACAATTCCTTTTGGAATGGATATAGTAGACGAAGAAGGGAATATACTTTTTGTTAATAAAAAGTTAGAAGATTTGTTTAGGGAAAAAATTATTGGAAAGAAATGCTGGTCAGTATACAGGGATGACAAAAAGCAATGTATAATTTGTCCGTTAAGAAAAGGGATTAATATATCTGAAACGGCAACGATTGAAGCGGAGTGCGTATTTGGCGGGAAAACATTGCAAGTTACTCATACCGGAATGATATACAAGGGCAAGAAGGCGATACTTGAAATTTTTGAAGATATCACGGACAGAAAAAAAGTAGAAGAAAAAATAAAACATCTGGCTTCATTCCCGGAATTTAATCCGGATCCCGTCTTGGAATTGGATTTGTCAGGGAAAGTAATTTTTTATAATAAAGCCACCTCTAAGGTTCTGAATGATTTAAAAATAAAAGATGATGCAAGCGTATTCATTCCTAAGGATATATTCAAAATTATAGAAATTTTTAAGGAGGGAAAAACCGATTTGACGCTTTGGGAGATTAAAATAGGTAATAAATATTTTAAAGAAAACATTTATTATACGCCGCAGTTTAATAGTGTAAGAATTTATGTTGATGATATAACACAGCTAAGATGTGCCGAAGAAGAACTTAAGAAAGAAAATTTGAAGTTACTGGAAAGTGATAGAAAAAAAACCGAATTTATTTCAGTTGTATCGCATGATTTAAGGACACCGCTTACATCTATAATGGGATTTGCAGATACACTAAAAAATAAAAAATTAAAATTAGACGAAGAACAAAAGGAAACCTTTGTCGGATATATACAGGAAGAATCACGAAGATTAGGCAGACTTATTTCGGATTTTCTCGATATATCAAATATTGAAGACGGAAGCCTTAAAATAATAAAACAGAAAACAGATATTAATCAACTTATTAATAATATGATAAACATGTTTAAAATAAATAAGAAAGATATACAGATAATAGTAGAATTTGAATCTAATTTACCTGAAATAAATGTGGATGAAGATAGAATAAAACAGGTAATACAGAATATAATAAGCAATGCAATAAAATATTCTCCACCGGAATCAGTGATAAATATAGATGCCAAAAAGGTTAATTCAGATATACAGGTAACTATAAGGGACCAAGGTGTGGGTATTCCGGACAAAGAAAAAGAAAAGGTATTTGAAAAACATCATAGAATAGACACCCATATTTCAAGGAAAGAACGGGGTACGGGACTTGGTTTAGCGATAAGCAAAGCCATAATTGAAATACATAACGGAAGAATATGGATAGAGGATAATCTGCCGGTCGGCAGCAAATTTATTTTTAAGATTCCTATATTATGAAAAAGAAAAAAATATTAGTTATTGAGGATGAAAAAAAAATTAATCAATTACTTTCAATTAATTTTGCCGGTGAAGGTTTTCAGGTTGATACAGCAACCAGTGGGGAGCAGGGGCTTGAAAAGGTTGACAAATTCATGCCTGATATAGTGATACTGGATGTAAGGTTACCTTTAATGGATGGCTGGGAAGTATGCAGAAGAATAAAAGGTAATCATAAATATAAAGACATTTTGGTGGTTATGTTGACTGCATTAACTCAGAAAGCTGATATGGAAAAAGCAAAAGTGTTTTGTGCAGACGGATTTATCGGCAAGCCATTTGAAATTGATGATATAATAAAAAAAATAAAAGATATGACGTAAAAATGGGACAGATTCTATTTATTAAAATGGCTGGGCGGGACGGAACATTATATCAGGAGGGAATATGAAAAAGATAGTATTTTTTGTTTTAGTAGCTCTATTTATTGCGGGAAATTGCTTTGCTACAAATTCAAAGGAAATTAAGAATTTGTCTAAGGAAAAGAAACCGGCATTATCGGCATCTGTAAAGAAGGTACAATCTTTTATAGATAAAGTAAAAAGTGTTGATAAAAACTCAAAAAAATCTGCTATGCCAAAAAAGACAGTAGTATTTAATGAACAAGATATAAATGAGTATCTTAATTATTTAGTTCAGGAAAAAAACAAAAAATTGGAAGTTGATAATGTCAAAGTGAAGTTTGTCGGTAATGATATTTTAAAGGCTGAGGCAAATGTAATTTTTGATCTGGCTGAAGTATTTAAACAAGAAGAAGATTCCTTGATAGGTAAAATTTTAAAGAAAGCTTCTAATTTTAAGAATTCATTTGATGTGCAGGTAAGAATATTCAGTAATAAAGGTAAGTATATGGTTGTTGTTCAATCGCTTAAGATTAACGGTATAAAATTACCGGATACCTTGGTACAGGTGTTTGTTAAACATATTGGCAAAAAACAGAAACCGCCTATTGATATGACAAAATTCGTTGACCTTCCTTACGGTGTTCAGAAGATAGAAATATCATCGGGTATTATAACCATAAAGTTATAATATTTTTCATTTTGAAGCAGGTTTTTGTATATCTATAAGTTCAACAGTAAAAATTAAAACTGAATTAGGTCCTATGGTATTTCCTGCGCCTCTATCTCCGTAGGCAAGCTCTGAAGGAATATATAATTCCCATTTTGAACCCGTTTTCATTAGTTGCAATGCTTCAGTCCAGCCTTTTATTACGGCATTTACAGGAAATGTTGCAGGTTGTCCCCGTTTGTAAGAACTGTCAAATTCAGTTCCATCAATTAATGTTCCTGAATAATTAACTACTACAGTATCGGTTGCTTTGGGTTTTGCTCCGGTACCTTCAGTAATAATTTTATACTGCAATCCGCTTGGTAATGTCTTAACGCCCGGTTTTGTTTTATTCTTAGCCAGGAATTCTTCACCGATATTTTTATTTTTGTCACCGGATTCTTTACTTTTTTCTTCCTGTTTTGCCATCATTTCCTGTTGAAGTTCCGTTATAGCTTGTTTTATTTCTTCATCAGTTAATGATATTTTTTTGCCGGAATAAGCATCTATAAGACCTTTGGCTAAAACATCAGAATCAATATCTAATCCCTGACTTTTTAAATTATTTCCGATATCTACTCCGATGCTATAGCTTACCTTATCCTTTTTGGTTTTCAAGTTCTTACCGGATTGCTGACAACCGGCAATAGTAAACAGATTTAACATAAAAAAAGACAAAATTACCGATATAACAACATTTTTTTTCATACGCTCTCCTCCTTTTTAAAAAATCTGTGTATTATGTGATTATTAAAAAGCCAATAATCACATAATACATAATTTATAAAAATAAATCAATTAAAAAAGATAACAAAGTGGTTGACAAATAAAATATTATAGATAAACTAAATTAGATTATGAAGAAAGTTAAATTGGGTATTATAGGTTGCGGTATAGCCGCAAAAAAATTGCATCTTACTGCATTAAACCGATTAAAAGATAAGTTTGAGATTACCGCTTTATGTAACCATACGGAGAAAAAAGCAAAAGAATTTTCAAAATTAGTTGGCGGTGCGCCGTATGTGCTTGATTACAAAGAATTACTAAAACGTCCAGATGTTGAAGCAGTTGACATCGTGCTTCCCATATATTTAAACTATCCTGTTACAAGAGATGCATTAAAAGCAGGTAAGTACGTTATAGTTGAAAAACCGCTTGGAGCAAATTTACAGCAGGCAAAAAAAATGCTTGAATTAGAGAAACGATATAAACAGGTTAAAGTGCTTTTAGAAAATTATTTTTATAAACCGACGTATTTAAAAGCAAAAAAATATATTGATGAAGGTAAAATAGGGAAACCGTATTCAATATTATGGAATAAATGGACCTATTTTGATAAAAATAATATTTATGCATGTACCCAATGGCGGAAAAAAAACAGGCATATCGGCGGATTTATTTCTGACGGCGGAATACATCTAATTGCAACTTTAAGGATGCTTTTTGGTGAACTGAAACTAAAAAGTTCATTTAATAATTCAGTAAATCCGGCAATTGGTAATATGGATACGTTCGGATTGCATTTTGAAACACAAAAAGGAATTGACGGCATGATTACGCTGTTTTTTTCAGCAAACGGTTGTTATGATAACCAATTATATGTGTTTGGCACAAAAGGTACAATGTGCATACAGGGTTATAATACTATAATTATTAAAAAAAGCGGTAAACCCGAATATAAAGAAGTGGTTGATGATAATGGAGGACATACCGCCGCATTTGAAAATTTTTACAATGCAATTCGGAATAACCAGAAAATAATAAGCACCTTTTCCGAAGGATATAAGGATTTAAAAACTTTAATAGATGCTTTTTCTCTTGAATAGGGTGAAACAACAGGGAATTCTTAGCATCAAAAATATAACACTAAAATGTTGAATAATATAAATAATAAGATAGAAATGGTTAAAGCAAGCAAACTTGCAAAAACGTTTTATAATATAATTGCAGTTAATAATGTCAATTTTTCTGTTTATAAGCAGGAGTGTTTCGGACTACTTGGACCAAATGGTGCCGGAAAAACAACAACAGTCAGGATGATATATTGTTTTCTTGAACCAAGCGGAGGTGAATTAATAGTATTAGGGAAAAATGTTCTTAAAAATCCACGTGAGATAAAATCATGTATCGGTGTGTGCCCTCAAGAGAACAATCTTGACCCGGATTTAACCGTTTGGGATAATTTACGGGTTTTTGCCAGGTATTTTGATATCGGCAGGAATGAAGCAAGAGCACGTTGTGAAGAATTACTACATTTTGTAGGACTTTTTAATAAAAAGGACAGTCGAATTGATGAGCTTTCAGGAGGAATGAAACGGCGGCTTATTATTGCCAGGTCCTTGATAAATAAGCCGAATCTTTTAATTATGGATGAACCAACTACAGGACTGGACCCGCAAGGAAAACATCAGGTATGGGAAACGATTATGCAACTAAAAGGGCAGGGAACCACTTTTGTTTTAACAACACATTATATGGATGAAGCCGCACATCTTTGCGACAGAATAGTTATTATGGATAAGGGTGATATAATCATGGAAGGCAGGCCGAGAGAATTGGTTGAAAATAATATCGGTTCAAATGTTATTGAAATATATTCTTCTGATAGCGAAATCGAGAATTATATGAAAAGCAAAAATCTTAAATACGAAAAGACAAAAACACATTATTATATATATGTAAAAGGCGGTGAGAAAGAACTTACAGAAATTTGCGAAAGGTTTGGAAGCGAAATTTGTTCGCTGAGGATGGCAAATTTAGAAGATGTTTTTCTGAAATCAACCGGAAGAGAATTAAGAGAATAATGAAAAGAATTTTAAAAAATATTAGCTGGAGATCTTTGCGTGTATGGCAGAGAAATTATGATGTTTATTTGGCAACATGGAAAGTAAACTTCATTCCACCTTTATTAGAACCATTTTTATATCTTTTAGCTTTTGGTGTAGGGTTAGGTCAATTGGTTAATGATGTGACATATAATTCTACACAAATTTCTTATTTAAAATTTATAGGACCCGGCTTAATAGCTGTGGCTATTATGAATCATGGTTTTTTTGAGACTACGTATGCTTCTTTTGTAAGGATGTATTATCAAAAGACGTTTGACGCAATCTTATCAACACCGCTGACCATAGAAGATGTGGTTTTTGGAGAATTGCTTTGGGGAGCAACCAAATCGCTGTTCGCAGGTGCAATAATGCTTATTGTGATGATTTTTTTTAATTTGGTTTCTTTTCCTTTTTCGCTTTGGGTTTTGCCGGTTTCTTTTATTGCAGGTATGACTTTTTCTAGCATGGGTATGTGTTTTACTGCCATTGTAAGGAATATTGAAATGTTTAATTTTCCTGTTTTTTTGTTTATTACACCTATGTTTTTGTTCAGCGGTGTTTTCTTTCCGTTATCTACTTTGCCTTTATGGGCTCAATATGTAGCGTGGTTTTTGCCGTTAACTTTTTTAGTCTCAGCAATACGAGCGATTGCTTTAGGTATTTTTAGTTTTAATATTTTGTTACAGTTGTTAGTATTGATATTTATAGCTTTCATTTGTACATTATTGTGTTTAATGATGATGAAAAAAAGATTGTTAAAATGATACCGATTCCTGAATTCCCCAAATATAGAAAAATTGAACTTGAAGACAAACCGATTTTCGATGATTTATTTAAAAAGTATCATCCATTAATCTCTGATTTCACATTTACTAATTTATTTACTTGGAGATATGCTCATAAATTTCATATTTCTAATATCGGCGATTTTGTTTTAGTAATTTCATTGAAGGATAATAATTGGAGAATTTACGATCCTATCGGGCCGATTGAGAAAAAGAAAGAAATTATTAAGAGGTGCTTTTCTTTATTACCCGCTACTGATACGGTTAGATTTGTAATGCTTTTGGATATCGCGGCAGAGTTGTTCAGAGGGAATAGCTCTTACGTAATTGAGGAAGAACGCAATAATTTTGATTATGTTTATTTGACAAAAAATCTTATTGAATTAAAAGGAAAAGATTATGATAGCAAAAGAAATTTTATTAAGCGGTTTAACGAAAAATATAAATATGAATATAAGAGAATTACAAAAGATGATATTGAAAAATGTATTTTTTTCGAAGAAGAATGGTGTTTAAATAGAGACTGTTTTGGGATAGAAGGTTTGGAAAAAGAAAGAAAAGCTATAAAAGATATGCTGGTTAATTTTGAATATTTAAAAATCAAAGGAGGTATGCTTACAATAAATAACAAAATAGAGGCTGTGACACTAGGCGAAGCTTTGAATAAAGAAACCTTCGTGGTTCATATTGAAAAAGCAAACAGTGATTATATCGGTAGTTATCAAGTAATTAACCAGATGTTCTGTTCTGCCGAAGCTGTTAATTATAAGTATGTAAATCGCGAGCAGGACCTGGGCATCCCCGGTTTACGTAATTCAAAAGAATCCTACCATCCGCATAAAATGATTAAGAAATACACATTAGCATTAAACCAATAATCAAAAATCAATTCATTTTAAATCCATAATAATCAAGATTAGAATTTTTTAATAATTATTTAACGTTATTTTAATGATGAATTTTATATTTTATTAATACGTGATATATGTTTTTTAAAGTTTATAGAGATATATATGTTGTTTGTTTTTAGGAGGTGAGACGGAATGATGACTAAGAAACAGGGAACAATTACAAAATTGCAGGGAGGTGAATGCAGAATTCCGGAAGAATTGGATAAATGGCAATGCCTTGCCTGTCCATATATTTATGAATCTGAAAAGGGCGATCCAATCAATGGAGTTCAACCGGGAACAAAATTTGAACATATTCCTGATTATTGGGTATGTCCGGTATGCGGGATTTCAAAAGATCATTTTGAAAGAATTCTATAGTTATATAGAGTCTAAAATTTTTTAACAAGGAGGTAAAATGGGTAAAAGGTTGATTTTGGTTTTTGTTTTATTCACTTTGGTTATGAGTGTTGTGAATGCTCAGGAAATTAGCACAGAAGGGCTAATTGGCGTTACGTCAGTATCAGGGTATATTAAGACGAGAGCGCTTTGGATAGATGAAGATGTTACTACTTTTCGTTTCCAAGAATGGTATTTATCTTTAAATAGGCAACTTTCCAGTAAAGCAAATGCATCTGTTGGTGCGTATTTGTATGGCGGGAACCAGTTCTTTTTAGGCGATGCTTTTGTCGATTTAAGAAACATGCCAATGGAAATGTCGGGGATTTGGAGAATTGGAGTATCAAGGAATTATTCTTTTGGTTTAGTTCCAACGATTCCAAATAGAAAAACATCTAACTACGGTATTGTATCCGGCATGTTCACTGAAGATAGAGTTATAGGTGTACAGTATCTTTCAATGACAAGTCCAATCGAAGTAAATATAGCTGCTCATAATAGTTATGAACTTGGGGTAAAAACTGTAGGAGAAGGAATAAATACTGTTACGTTCCTTGCTGATAGCGATAATACATTTTCAGTATTTCAAAGAAATGACAATTCAGATTCAAAAGAAGTTTCCGCAAGAATAGCATATATATCAGCAAATTCATTTGATATAGGTGTATCAGGTGCGTACAGCGTATTACCGGAAACAGAGATAGCTGCATTAAATACAATCTTGGGTACCGATTATGTAAGTGATAAAAAGATTAGAGCAGGATTAGATTTTATGTGTACTGAACTTAATCCTATTATTTTGCAGGGCGAAATCTATAACGGATGG
>Ga0156685_1019_pt1 | contig 19988 bp, 24 predicted proteins | sample RifOxyC2_FD_112015 | JGI IMG/M metagenome (GOLD analysis project Ga0156685, IMG submission 112015) | Elusimicrobia bacterium RIFOXYC2_FULL_34_12 | reverse complement strand
TTGTTGTAGTTAGTATTTTTGTGAATCCTTCTCAATTTGGACCTAACGAAGATTTAAAGAAATATCCGAGACCTTTTTTCAATGATATTAAATTATGCAACAAAGAAGGTGTAAATATAATATTTGCTCCGAAAGCAAATTTAATATATCCAAAAAATTATTTAACTTATATCAATGTAGAAAAACTATCTGATATAATGTGCGGAGAACATCGTTTGGCTCATTTTAGAGGTGTTACTACTGTTGTGACAAAACTTTTTAATATAATTCAACCGGATAAGGTATATTTTGGCTTAAAAGACTATCAACAATCCGTAATTATTAAAAAAATGACTGCAGATTTAAATTTTCCGATAAAAATTGTTACCTGTCCCACTATCCGCGAAAAAAACGGATTGGCGCTCTCAAGCAGGAATGCTTATTTATCTAATGAAGATTTAAAGAAAGCATTATCAATATCCCAATCCCTAAATAAAGCCAGAAAACTTATTGAATACAAAAAATCAGTTTCAAAAAAAAGTATTATATTAGAAATAAAAAAAGTTATTGAATTAAATATGGATAAAATTGATTATATTGAAATAAGGGATGCTGATACGCTTGAAGAAATTAAAAATATTATTGATAAAAAAGTTGTAATTGCTATTGCTGCTTATATAGGTAAAACCCGTTTGATAGATAATATTGTTGTTAATCCCGTTAGATAGAATTATTATTTTATATGAGTTAATCTCTAATGTTGTAAATGAAAACCATTATGCAAATATTCTTAAAATCAGTTATAGCATTGTTATTATTGCCTTTTTTATTAGGTTTAATTAAATCATTTTTTATTCTTTTAGTTTCTATTCCACCGTTAGATTCATCGGAAATTTGGTTCATTACGGGTTTTGCAATTTTTTTTTTCATTTTCCTGATTAAATCGCTTCCCGGCCAAATATATATTTTTGGGCATGAATTAACCCATGCTTTATGGGCAATTTTTTTTAAAGGAAAAATAAAAGAGTTTAATGTATCCGAAAAAAGCGGAAATGTAGTAATAACAAAAACAAATTTCTTTATTTCACTGGCTCCTTATTTCTTTCCTATATATACCTTTTTGATAATTTTATTATTTTATATATTAGCACTATTTTTTAATATATCTAAATATACCGAATGGTTGTTTTTATTTGTCGGTATAACATATTCTTTTCATATATTCTTGACTGCCGAATCCTTAACAATAGGACAATCGGATGTCAAGAAAACTGGAAGCATATTTTCTTATATTATTATATGCTTTTTAAATTTATTCATTGCCATTATCTTATTTAAATTCATTTCACCCGAAAAAATATTGGTTAAACAGTATTTGAAAGATAGTTATATATCATCTATTATATTTTATAAATATTTATGGAAGTACTTGACAAAATTGTATTTTTTACTAAAATATAGAATACCTTAACAAAAGAACTAAGATTTGGCCCGCCACTTCCGCCAGCTGGCGGACCACTGGCGAGGCCTTCGGTTCGCAGAATGTTAAGCGAACCTTCGGGAGGATTTATGGATTGGAAATCTGTATTTTGGGAACCGGTTATGATGATGTTAAGCAAGTTTGCACAATTTATTCCTGTCTTTGTTGGTTTTCTATTAGTACTTCTGCTTGGATGGCTGATTGCATCTGGGTTGAAGAAAATTCTTGTAAGATTTCTTGTTTTGGTTAAACTTGACTCACTTTCAGGAAAAACCGGTTTTTCTAAATTACTGGAAAATGCAGGCATTAAAAATACGCTTTCGGAAATTGTTGGTATTATTGTTTATTGGATAATAATTATTATTACCTTATCAACAGCCGTAAATGCCCTGGGCCTTGCAAATATAAGTAATATTTTGGATAAAATAATAATCTTTATTCCAAATGTTATTATTGCGATTATCATTTTAATTTTAGGTTTATTCTTTTCTACTTTTCTTAGCAGCATTGTGATTACCGCTTGCACAAATGCAGGTATTTCGCAATCAAAACTGCTCGGTAAAATTACTTCAACTATAGTTATTATTTTTACAATAATATTGGCGGTACAGCAGTTAAATCTTAAAATTGAAATTATCAATTCAATAATTACTATAATTATCGCTTCTGTCGGGCTTGCCTTTGCAATAGCAATCGGATTAGGGGGCAAAGACATTGCATCAAAATGGATTAAAGATTTAGACGAATCTTTGAGAAACAAATAAATGTGAGGGAATATTTTTATGTATTTAATAATTGACATCGGCGGTAAGCAGTACAAAGCAGAAAAAGGGAAAATAATTAAAGTCGAATTACCTAAGAAAAATATAGGCGATATCGTTGAATTTAAATCAGTTTTTGTTTCAGATGATGATAAGAAAATTCAAACTTCGCCAAATATCAAAGTTATCGGTAAGGTTGTAGATGTAGCAAAAGGAAAGAAAATAATTGTTTTTAAAAAAAAACCTAAGAAAGGTTATAAAAAAACAATAGGACACAGACAGATTTATACTGAGGTTGAAATTACAGAAATACAAAGTTGAAGCGTTTTATTATCCGCTTTGACAGGTAAATCCATCCATGCAATCTACAAAAATATTGATGGAAAAGTAAAATTTTAATTAGTTTTGGAGAGTTTATGGCACATACTAAGTCACAAGGCTCAACCGGTAATGGACGCGATTCTGCGGGACAACGATTAGGAGTTAAATGTTTTGAGGGACAAATTATTCCAGCAGGTAGCATAATTGTAAGACAACGCGGAAAAAAATATCATCCTGGACTAAATGTCGGTATAGGTAAAGACGATACATTATTTGCTAAGATTACGGGAAAATTGAAATTTCATTGGACTTCAAGAAAAAGGAAAAAAATTAGCGTTTTACCTTTTACTCCTACTGCATAAATATTGGTGTTGCCCAAGGATTTTCCTTTACAAATTCCGCAAATTGTTACGGTTTTTTAGTGAAGGATAAAAAAATGGTCAAGGTCTCTTGATCTTTTTTTTATTGTAATTTATACTTTTTTTGATATAATGAGATTGTTTAAACATTAAACAATCTCTGATTACTCTGATTTATAAAAACGATTTCACAGATTTTTTAATTATTCATTATAGTGTTTTACCTAAAATAATAATCTGTGAAATCTGTGTCTTTCAATCTGTGTAATCAGGTGTTTTGGAGAATAATAATGAACAAACTACGACTCGGCTTGCCTAAGGGAAGTTTACAAGAAACAACATTTGAGCTATTTAAAAAAGCCGGAATAAAGATATTTGCATCTGAACGTTCATATTTTCCGTCTTGCGATGATGATGAATTGGAAATAATGTTAGTCAGGTCTCAGGAGATGGCAAAATATGTCGAAGATGGTGTCTTTGACGCCGGGATAACCGGTTATGACTGGATATGTGAGTCAGGCTCCGATATAAAGGAAATATGTGAGCTATTATACGCAAAAAGCGGATTTAGGCCTGTGAGATGGGTTCTTGCCGTGCCAAAGGATTCCAAACTCAAATCCGTAAAAAATCTAAACGGAAAAAGAATCGCCACAGAATTGGTAAATGTGGTGAAAAAATATTTAAATAAAAACAAAATCAAAGCTAAAGTGGAATTTTCATGGGGTGCAACTGAAGCGAAAGCTCCGATATTGGTTGACGCTATTGTCGAGTTGACTGAAACAGGTTCTTCTTTGCGAGCAAATAATTTAAAAATAATTGATGAGATATTGGTATCAACCACCCGACTTATAGCTAATAAAAATTCTTTTAAAAATCATTGGAAAAAAAGGAAGATTGAAAATTTATCAATACTTTTAAAGGGTGCACTTGAAGCATTCGGTATGGTAGGTTTGAAAATGAATATTCGGGAAAAAAATTTAGATAAAGTAATGAAAATCCTGCCTTCTTTAAAAAGACCTACTATTTCTCGCCTGACAATTACTGATTGGGTAGCGCTGGAAGTGATACTGCAGGAAAGAACTGTAAAACAAATAATTCCAAATTTAAAACGTCTGGGTGCCGAAGGAATTATAGAATATCCGCTTAATAAAGTGATTTATTAGTAATTTCTCTTACATATTAATACGTGCCTTTATGCCGTACTAAAACAAATACATTATGGTTATAGTAAGATTTGCCCCGTCTCCTACAGGTTATTTACACATAGGCGGATTAAGAACCGCACTTTATAATTATTTATTCGCCAGGCATAATAAAGGAAAATTTCTTTTACGCATTGAAGATACTGACCGGACCAGGTATGTTGAAGGTGCCGTTGAAGAATTACTAAAAATATTAAACTGGTGCGGTTTAGAATATGATAATACTCCCACTATTCAGTCTCAAAGGCTGGATATATACAAAAAACATGTTAATGAACTTTTAGAAAAAGATTTTGCATACAGATGTTTCTGTACACCGGAACGATTAGAGGAAATGCGAAATATCCAGATTGCAAAAAAACAACCGTCCAAATACGACGGAACCTGTAAAAAATTATCAAAACAAGAATCCGACAAAATGGCAAGTGAAAAGACCTTCACCGTTAGAATGAAAATGCTTGCCGAAGAAATTTCGTTTAATGATGTGATACGCGGTGAAGTAAAATTTCACGGTTCATTAATAGACGACCAGATAATATTAAAATCTGACGGTTATCCTACATACCATCTCGCGAATGTTGTGGATGACCACCTAACTGGAATAACGCATGTTATCAGGGGCGAAGAATGGCTTTCTTCTACACCAAAACATATAATATTATATAAATATTTTAATTGGACGCATCCCGCGTTTGCACACTTACCATTATTATTGAATCCCGACAAGTCCAAATTGAGCAAAAGACAAGGTGATGTAGCCGTAGAAGATTACAGGGACAAAGGTTTTTTGCAGGAAGCTCTAATAAATTATATTTCATTGCTTGGCTGGTCTACAGAAGACAGCCAGCAAATATTCAGTAAAGAAGAACTTGTAGAAAAATTTACTCTTGAAAGATGTGGAAAATCTGGCGCCATTTTCGATCTTCAAAAACTTATCTGGATGAACGGCGAATATATAAGAAAATTATCTATTGAAGAATTAACAAGAAGAGCAATACCATTTATACAAAAATCCGGATTTGATGTTTCAGATTTTGAATTTTTGAAAAAATGCATTGCATTAGAACAAGATAAAATAAAAACTCTATCGGATGTCCCGAATCTTATTGTTTTTTTTCTAAAAGATGATATTATATATGATGAAAAAGCGATGTTAAAAGTAATAAAAAAAGAAGGCGTAATTGAAATTTTAAAGAATATTACTGACATTTATGCTAAAATACAGAATTTTACAGCACAAGAAATTGAAAATGAAACCAGAAAATATGCCGAATCTAAATCATTAAAAACATCTCAGATATTTCATCCGGTTAGGGTTGCGGTATCCGGCAGGACAGAGGGACCTTCACTTTTTCATATGTTAGAATTATTAGGCAAGGAAAAAGTATTATTCAGGTTAAATAAAATTAAAGGAGAATAAAAATGACTGAACAAAAACAAATTGATGAATATTTTTTTAGTTTAATAATTTCTTTGTCTGCTGCTGCTATGCAACAACTCGGGAAAATTGCAAATCCGGTTACAAACAAAATAGAAAAAAGCGTAGAACAAGCAAAAATTTCTATTGATATGCTGATTATGCTGAGAGAAAAAACTAAAGGTAATTTAAGCGTTGAAGAAAATAAGTTATTGGATTCAACAATATCTGATTTACAATTAAACTATGTAGATGAGTGTGAGAAACATTCACCGCCTGCATCAAAAATAAATTAGTTTTTTAAAGTCAGCGTATTGGTTAAGGTATTAGAGAATAGCGACGATTAAAGATATGCCGATATGTCCGCCATCTGACGGAGTCGGACAAGCGGGTCTGAAAAAATTGATTACGAGCGAAATTTGCCGGGTGGTGTAATGGTAACACAGGTGCCTCTGGAGCATCCATTCTAGGTTCGAGTCCTAGCCCGGCAGTAGGTTTCAGCCACTACTCCACCAGATTGCTAATCAGCATCGGGCGACTTGCTAAATAATATAATTTATAAACATTATAAAAAATGGAGATTAGCGTATAACTAATAGGGGAAAGCAAAAAGTGGAACTAATTTACAATTTACTAACCCCTAATCCCTAATCTCTGACTTTAAGGGGGGGCAATGTCTAATATCAAAAAGATTGTGGGACGGGAGATTCTGGATTCAAGGGGAAACCCTACTGTTGAAGTAGATGTAATATTGGATAACGGAGTTTTGGGAAGAGCCGCGGTACCTTCGGGCGCTTCTACCGGAGAACACGAAGCGGTTGAACTTCGCGATGGCGATAAAAAGAGATATCTTGGAAAAGGTACATTAACGGCGGTAAATAATGTGAATAAAACTATTGCACCTGCTATTAGTGGCATGAATCCTGAAAACCAGATTGAAATAGACAAAAAAATGATTTCGCTTGATGGAACTAAAAACAAAGCCAAATTAGGTGCGAATGCCATTCTTGGAGTTTCTATGGCAGTTTGCCGTGCAGCAGCTTTTGATAAAAAAGTGTCGTTATATAAATATATACGTTCAACATTTAATCTTAAACTTGAAACTTATAAATTGCCGGTCCCTATGATGAATATATTGAACGGCGGCAAACATGCGGATAATAATGTTGATTTGCAGGAGTTTATGGTCTTTCCGATTGGTGCAAAGAATTTTAAAGAAGCACTGAGATATGGTGCAGAAGTATTTCATAACCTAAAAAAGGTCTTAAAGGATAAAGGATTTAATACTTCAGTCGGCGATGAAGGCGGTTTTGCACCAAATTTACCTTCTAATGAAGCTGCCCTTGAAAATATAATCGAAGCAATAATAAAGTCGGGATATGCTCCTGGTAAAGATATTGCTATAGCTTTAGATCCGGCATCTTCTTCATTTTTCAAGGATGGAAATTATGTTTTAGAAGGTGAAAATATTGATAAAATAAAGTCATCGGAAAAAATGGTTGAGTTTTATGCCAATTTAGTTGAAAAATATCCGATAGTTTCAATTGAGGACGGACTTGCCGAAGACGATTGGAATGGCTGGAAGTTAATGACAGATAAACTTGGCAATAAAATACAAATTGTCGGAGATGATTTATTTGTTACCAATATTGAACGGCTTTCTGAAGGTATTAATAAGAAAACTGCAAATTCAATCTTGATTAAATTAAACCAAATCGGAACTTTAACCGAAACAATAGATACTATTAACATGGCACATAAAGCCAAATATACAACAGTAATATCGCACCGTTCTGGTGAAACAGAAGATACTTTTATAGCAGATTTATCGGTAGCAGTGAATGCCGGCCAGATAAAAACAGGTTCTGCATCACGCACTGACAGAATCTGTAAATATAACCAACTTTTAAGAATTGAGGAAGAATTAGGTGAAAACGCCAAATTCGGTAAATAAAAAAAAAATATTTTTTTGGATTATATTAATATTTCTAATTATAATACTGTTCGGTAATAGCGGAATGCGCAGCGTTGTTACTAGGAAAATAGAATTAATTAAATTAAATAAAAAATTTGCAGAACTTGAATTGCAAAATAGAGAGTTGAGAAAACGACTTTATTGTTTTGAAAATAATCCTGCATATCTTGAAAGAGAAGCAAGGAAACAGCTCGGACTTATCCAATCAGGTGAAATAAAGTATAAATTTGTAGAACAAGAGAAGTAAATAAGGGGAAATACGCTAATCTCTATACGCTTGAATTTTTGTTCTTTTTATAGTATAATATAAAATCAAATCGAGAACATAGCTTTTCTAAATTGTTCTTGTATACCTACACTTTACTCTCTTGAATAATCAAGAGGGTCTAATGTCCAGAAAGGAGGCAACATGCCAAATTATGAAACGGTTTTTATTTTAAAACCGGTCTTATCAAGTGATAAAGTCGAAGAAGTTTTAGGAAAAGTCAAAAAAATTATTACTTCTAACCAGGGTACAGTTCTATTATCTGATAGCTGGGGCAAAAGACGACTAGCTTATACGGTAAAAAAATTCAAAGAAGGAATATATTATCTTTTTAGCTTTTCTTGTGATGGAAAAGTAATTGAAGAACTTGAAAGCTTTTTCAAAACAACGGATGACATAATAAAATTTATCACTATAAAAAAGGAAAAGACAATTAGGAAAAAAGAAGAAAAACCTGCTTTAACCGATAAACAAGCACCTATTGAACAACAAACTACTCAATAACTTGTTTAGAAAGTAACAAACAAACTTAATTAGTGATATTAAATAACAAACAGATATAAATGTTATATCAGGGAGGTTGAATGGCAAGTTTCAGTAAAGTTATTCTAATGGGGAATGTTACCAGAGATCCTGAAATAAGATTTGGTCCCAGTGGTGCACCTATTGCAGCTTTCTCAATAGGAATAAACAGAAAATATAAAATATCTGATGGCTCAACAAAGGATGAAACATGTTTTGTGGATATTACATTCTTCGGGAAACAAGCAGAAATATGTCAAAAATATGTACATAAAGGAGACAGTATAGTTATAGAAGGTAGATTGCGACAAGACTCTTGGGAGGGTAAAGACGGACAAAAAAGAAGCAAACTTGGAGTTGTAGGAGAAAAACTGCATCTTATGCCGAAAAGGGGCGATAAAACATCTGAATCCGCTTCAGCAGAAGAAGTTGCAAGTGATACTCAGGATGATGAAAAACCGTCAATGTCAAAAAAAGAAGATGAGGTGCCTTTCTAGTATAATTTAAATTACCCGCCTACGTAACGGAGTAACTACGGCGAGACAATGGAGGAGAATATGGTAGAACACAAAAAAAAGCCCGGTGGTAAAAAAAGTTTTAAACCAAAATGGAAAGGTTCAAAGAATAAACAATTCAAAAAAAAATTCTGCAGATTTTGTGCCGATAATATTGAAATTGACTACAAAAACGTCGGGCTTCTTAAAAATTATATAACAGATAGAGGTAAAATGTTATCATCCAGATTTACCGGGGTCTGTGTCAAACATCAGAGAATTTTAACCAGAGCAATAAAACGAGCAAGAAATATTGCAATAATTCCTTTTGCCAGTCTATAACGGCAAGGAAAACGCCTGATATCCATTGAGATTTTTCACTGTAAAAACCGATGGATATGACAAATTAGTTTAAATATCTTTTTATGCTATCTATAAGAAACATTTTATTTTTAATTGTTCTATCATTCATATTTTTTTTCTCCAGTTTAATAATTCCTTTTGCGGGCATAATAATCCTGCCTTTTTCATCTATATCTATCATTGTTTTATTAATCAAATACGGTATATTTGCAGGTTTAGCCGGAATAGTTTTATCATCCATTGTTATATATAAATTGACTTCTTTCGGCTATATATTATTATCCTTCTTTTTATTATTGGTTGCAATGAATTCCATTATTTTATCTTTCGGGATATTAAAAAAAATCAATGCATGGAAAATAATATTTGAATCATGTTTATTGACTAATTTGTTTCTAATTATCGGTTTATTGGCTATTAACTTAAGCGGATTCCAGTTAACATGGGCTCTTGAATCTGTTATTTCAGGTTTACCGAAAGATTTATCAAATACCGTTCTAACAATACTTACCAAAAATATTTATGCCATATCAACAATATTTATAACTACAAATATATTTCTTTCATACATTTTCCTGTCTTTAATATCAAAGAGATACGAAATTCCGATAAAAAAACTACCACCTTTTGAAAAATGGAAATTACCGGAACAAACTATTTTTTTCTTAATATTTTCAATGCTTTTTTACGGAATCAGTATAAAAATGAAATATAACATTCCGTCTCAAATATTCGAAAATATTTTATATGTAATATTCTTTCTATATTTTATGCAGGGCTTGTCTATAAGCAAATATTTTTTAAATAAGCAAAGCTTTCTACTGATTATAATATATATATTATTTGTCTTTTATCCTCCACTATCAATATTCTTAGGAATAGTTGATATATGGCTCAATTTTAGAACAAAAGGAGATAGCAAAAATGAAGATTATCTTAAAAAAGGAAGTTAGCGGTTTTGGAAAAGCAGGGGATGTAAAAAATGTGAAGGACGGATATGCAAGAAATTTTCTTTTACCTCAGGGTTTAGCGCTAGTAGCCAATGAAGGTAATTTAAAAATCATTGAAAGGGAAAAAATAAAAATAACTAATATTCTTAAGGCAGAAATTGAAAAAGCCCAAGAATATGCTAAAAAACTTTCAAGTATCTCTATAACTATTCCTGCTGAAGTAGGTGCTGAAAATAAAATTTTTGGTTCTATCAGTGCATCTGATATTTCAGACGCACTTAAAAACGAGGGTTTTGATATTGACAAAAAGTCTATTATTATTAAAGATCCGTTGAAAGAACTTGGGGCATTTGATATATCTGTAAAGATACATCCTGATGTTTCGGCAAAAGTGAAGGTGTGGATCGTTAAGAAAGGGAATTAACACTTAAAATTATTATGGTAACAATCAGTAATAGCCAGATTGACTTAATAGCACCAAATAATATAGAAGCTGAAAGAGCTGTACTCGGCTCCATGCTAATTGAAAAAGAAGCTATAGAAATTGCGATGGATACTCTTTCCGAAAACGATTTTTATTTAACAGCTCATAAAATAATTTTCCATGAAATCATTGATACCTATGACAGAAATAAAGGCGATGTTGATATAATTTTAATCAATGATCATTTGAAATCAAATTCAGAAATTACAAGATTGGGTGGCAGCGTTTACCTTACTTCTCTTGTAGACACGGTTATTACAGCATCCAATGTTGAATATTATGCTAAAATTGTCAAAGATAAGGCTGTTTTAAGAGAATTAGAACATGCAGGCAGAAAAATCATAGGTGATGCTACAACAATCGGTATTAGTGATGTGAGTGAAGTAGTAGATAAAGTAGCACAGATGATTTTTAATATATCCGAAAAAAGAGTGTTAAAAGGACCTGTCAGTATATCGGATATGATAAATCCTGCACTTGATAATATTGAAGCAATATATCAGAACAAAGAACAGGTGCCGGGCATACCAAGCGGATTTGCCGATTTGGATAAAATAACCGGAGGATTTAAAAAATCCAACTTTATTATTATTGCAGGCCGACCGTCAACAGGGAAAACATCCTTTTGTTTAAATATTGCCGAAAATATAGCTTTACTCCATAATAAACCGGTTCTTATTTTTTCTTTGGAAATGTCTAATGACGAACTTTTTAACAGATTTTTATGTTCACAAGCAAGAGTAGCGAGTGATAGAGTCAGAAATGGTTACCTATCAAAAGATGATTGGCCAAGAATCACTACTGCTGCCGGTAAACTGAAGGAAGCAAAAATATTTCTTGATGATTCCTCATCCCTGCATGTTCTTGAAATGAAATCACGGGCAAGACGATTAGATTCTGAAATTAAAGGAATCGGACTAATAATAATTGATTATCTTCAGCTTATGTCTGGAAAAACCGGGCGTTCTGAATATAGACAGCAGGAAGTCGCCGAAATTTCAAGGTCGCTAAAAGTTATGGCTAAGGACTTAAAAGTACCGGTAATCGCCTTATCGCAGTTGTCCAGAGAACCGGAAAAGAGAACAGGAAATCAAGTCGGTAGACCGCGTCTCGCTGATTTAAGAGAATCTGGTGCTATAGAACAGGATGCAGACTTGGTTTTAATGATATATCAACCGGCAATGTATAAACCGGACGGTATAGAAGCTTCCAGCCCCATATGCGATGCGGAAATACTGGTTGCAAAAAATAGAAACGGGAAAACAGGAACAGTGAATTTAAGATTTTTCAAAGAATATACCCGGTTTGAAAACGCATCTAAATAATAAAGGCAGCGGATAGGGTATTTAAGTGCAGAGAATAGCGTATGGGGGAGAGGGATAAGTTTTTGGTTTTATTTTTTACTCACCTCTAATCCCTGATATCTATCCGCTGAATTTTTAACCTCTAACCCCTGATTCCTATATGAAAATTCTACGACCTACATATGCGGAGATTAATTTAAAAAACTTAGTTTACAATATAAATATATTAAAAAAATTTATATGTAATAATATAAATCCCGTTAACAAACTTCACCATTTAAATAGTTTAAATAATGATGGAACCAAACCGATATTTACTCATCAATCTTTACCATCAACAAATTCAACGTCTTTTTCTAACGGTATAAATATTCTTGCTGTAATAAAGGCAGATGCATATGGTCATGGCGCCATTATGATTGCGAGAGCCATGGAAAGCACACCTGTAAAAATATTCGGCGTTGCTACGATTGAGGAAGGAATCGCATTGCGTGAAGCAGGTATTAAAAAAAATATTTTAATATTGGGCAGCACTTTTCCGTTTACAAATTTCAAAGAAATAATAAAATATAATTTAATACCAACAATAGCAAGCTTCTCAGGACTTAAAACATTAAACAAATATGCAGTAAAAGCCAATAAAATAATTCCTTTTCACTTAAAAATCGATACAGGAATGGGAAGAATCGGACTAAATCCAAATACTGTTATTTCTACTCTATATAAATGTAGCAATTTTACAAATATTTTCATGGAAGGTATCTATTCGCACATTGCTTGCGCTAATGAAAATAGAAGTTTTACTGAAAAGCAAATATCAGTTTTTCAAAATATTTCAAATACTATCCGTGTTAACTACGCACACATTTCAGCCAGTGCATCAATACTTAAATATCAAAACTCTCATTTCAATCTTATCAGACCGGGTCTTTTAATATACGGACTTTTACCTTTCAGCGATTCAGATAAAATACTTCCTACAAAACCTGTATTGGCTCTTAAATCAAAAATTATTTTTTTAAAAACCTTGCCTAAAAATACATCAATAAGCTATTGCAGAACCTTCATTACTAAAAAACGGTCTAAAATAGCAACAATACCTATCGGTTATGCTGACGGTTTTTCAAGATATAATTCAAATAACTCCGAAGTTATTATTAAAGGTGAAAAAGTTCCGGTAGTCGGAAGAGTTTGTATGGATATGACAATGATAGATGTTACAAATATAAAAAATGTTTCCGTAGGGGATGATGTTATAATAATAGGTTCTCAGGGTAAAGAAAGCATAACCGCTGAAGACATAGCAAAAAGAGGCGAAACAATAAATTACGAAGTTGTTACCTCAATTTCAAAACGGATACATAGGTTATACATATGAAGATATTTTGGCTGATTGGTGAAAAGTTTTTAAAATTGTCTGAAGAATTAGGATGTGCATATAAAATGTTTATGCAAATATTGCATACATTTCTTACTGGTAAATACGATAAAGAAAATACTACTTATCAAATGGTATTAATAGGTGTAAAATCCATTCCCGTCATACTATTGACATCCGCTTTTACCGGAATGGTTTTGGCTTTACAAACTGCTTATTCCACCCGAAATATTTTTAATGAACCTATTTATATTGGCAGTGTTGTCGGCTTTTCAATAGTCAAAGAATTAGGACCTGTTTTGACGGCAGTTGTTTTAGCAGGTAGGGTAGGAGCTGCGATTGCATCCGAATTAGGAACTATGAAGGTTACGGAACAAATTGATGCTCTATACACATTAGGGACAAATCCTATAAGATATCTTGCTGTACCAAGATTTATATCTATGGTTATTATGGTTCCCATTCTTACCATATTTGCAGATATAGTCGGAATTATCGGCGGTTTTTTCGTAAGCGTATATAAATTAGGAATTGCTCCAGTCGTTTATCAGAATGATATACTTGATTACATGCGTACCGAGGATTTGTTTCACGGATTAATTAAATCGGTATTTTTTGCCTTGATAATAGTTACAACAGCATGTTATAAAGGTTTTACGTGTGAAGGAGGAGCTGAAGGGGTAGGTCGCTCTACTACGCAAACGGTTGTTATTTCCATGGTTATGATACTTGTATCCGATTATTTTCTGACTGCTTTGTTGGTTATGTTTGGAGTAGGATAAATGATAAAAATTGTTAATATACATAAATCGTTTTGTGAGAATGTGGTTTTTAAAGGTGTTGATTTAGAAATTAAAGACGGAGAAACCATTACTATTATCGGCGGAAGTGGCTGCGGTAAATCCGTGTTAATTAAGCATATTGTCGGTCTTTTAAAACCTGATTCAGGCGAAATATATGTTGATAATGAAGAAATAACAAAACTTGATGAAGATAAACTGTTTGAAGTTCAGAAAAAGTTTGGCTTTCTTTTTCAGAGTGCAGCGCTTTTTGATTCTTTAAACGTAAAGGAAAATGTTGCTTTTGGCTTGAGAAATCTTAAAATAATGTCGGAACACGATATATCCGAAAAAGTTAAGGAATGCCTTTCAAGAATCGGTCTTGAAGGAATAGAAAATATGAAGCCTTCTGAACTCTCAGGCGGTATGAAAAAAAGGGTTGCTCTCGCCAGGGCTATCGCAACAGGTCCAAAATATATTTTTTATGATGAACCGACAACGGGCATAGATCCAATAATGGCTGACGTGATAAATGATTTAATTATTCATCTTCAAAAGACATTAGCCGTTACATCCATTGTTGTCACGCATGATATGACCAGTGCCTATAAGATTTCAAATCATATAGCTATGCTTTATGACGGAAAAATTATAGGCGAAGGAACTCCGTCTGAATTTAAAAAAACAGAAAATATGTATATTAAGCAATTTACTACAGGATCATCTGTCGGTCCGATTAAAATGAAAGTTAGGTAATGATAAAGAAACAAGTTAAAATTAAAAGTATAAATTGAAGCACTACGAGATTACGCTCGTAGAATCTATTATTTTCACTTCTGCGGAAATCCGCCGAAGTATTAAATTGGTTATCCATCTATCCCGATGCATCGGGATAGAATTTCACGAAGGTGGATTAAAATAAAAACCTTTTAACCTTTAACTTATAACTTTTAATTTGTAAGGAGATTGATTATTATGAAAAATGAAACTAAGGTCGGAGTTATTATCATTTTTGGAACGTTAGCAATTGCGATATCCATCATGATTTTGTCCGGAATCAGATTTTTTGAAAAAGGCTACAAAGTTAATATTCTTTATAATGATATACAAGGACTTTTAACTCAAGCAAAGGTTCAGGTTGCGGGTGTAAATGTTGGATATGTAAAGAATATTGACCTTGAGAATGAAAAAGCAAAAGTAACAGTATGGATAAACGAAAATGTAAAAGTTTATAAAAATACTCAGGCATATATATTTTCATCTGGAATTATCGGGGTAAAATTTATTCAACTGACCCCAGGTACTACAAAAGCTGAATTATTGTCTGACGGAGATACCATTATGGGAATAGATCCCGTAAGCATAGATATGATGTTTGAAAAAGCACAAAGTGCTATCGGTTCTATATTGAATTCTTTAAAAGACATTACTGAGAACACTGGAATAAAGTCTACAATTAGTAATTTGAATACTTTTTCCAAAGATTTAACCATTATCTCAGGAGAATTGAGGAAAATATCATCCAAGGGAAGACTTGATATTATTTCTCAAAAATTAAGTAATACCCTTACATCTCTTGAAAATATTTCAAAATCCATTGAAAATAGGGAAGGACTTTTGGGTGATATCATTACAAACAAAAAAATCCAAAATGATTTAAAAGATACTATCTGGAGTTTACGAGTATTCTCAAAAGTGCTTGAAGATGCACCGTCAAAATGGATAGTTGATGATAAGAAAGCAAAAGAAATTAAAAGTAACTTAGAAAAAGAGCGAAAATAATAAATTAATTTCAATTATAATGAAAATAACAGAAAAAAACATATTTATTTGTCAGGAATGCGGTTATGAATCCACGAAGTGGTTGGGAAAGTGTCCGGATTGCGGAAAGTGGAATTCGTTTGTTGAAGAACGTAAGTTCTCAGCACCTAAAGCAAGAACAGGTATGACCAATTTTTCTTCACAAATTAGAAAAATAGATGAAATTTTAGAAACTCAGCCATCAAACAACAGACATAAAACAACTATTAATGAATTTGATAATCTGTTAAGCGGTGGTATTGTTGAAGGACAGTTAATATTAATAGGCGGAGAGCCCGGTATTGGGAAATCAACTCTATTGCTGCAGATTGCAGGAAACCTTTCAAAAAAACATACCTGTTTATATATTTCAGGTGAAGAATCGCTTGAGCAAATAAAGATGCGTGCCCAGCGTCTCAATATTGATAAGGGCAGTCTATTTCTTGCATCGGAAACATTGCTTTCCGAAATAACTTCAAAAATCAATAAAGTCAAACCGAAATTTCTTTTTATTGATTCAATACAGACAATGTATAGGGATGATATCGCATCTGCTCCCGGAAGCGTTTCTCAGGTTAGAGAAACAACTTCAGAACTATTATCTATCAGCAAATCATTGTCGGTTGCAACATTTATATGCGGTCATGTAACTAAAGAAGGGGCTCTTGCCGGGCCGCGGCTTTTGGAACATATTGTCGATACAGTTCTTTATTTCAGCGCTGAACAACATCACTCATACCGCATATTGAGGTGCTTTAAAAATAGATTCGGTTCAACTAATGAGGTTGGAATTTTTGAAATGCGTGAAAATGGTTTGATGGAAGTAAAAAATCCTTCAGAAATTTTTATAAATGAAAAACCAAAAAATGTTTCAGGAAGCGTAATAACCTGCATTATTGAAGGTAATCGGCCAATCTTATTAGAAGTTCAGGCATTGGTCGCATCAACCCCGTTGCCTGTTCCTCGGAGACAATTCTCCGGTTTTGAATTTAACAGAATTTCAATTATTATAGCCGTATTGGAAAAACGGTTAGGTCTGAGACTCTTAAACCAAGACATCTTTGTGAACTTGGTAGGAGGCATTAAGACAAAAGAACCGACCTGTGATTTAGCGATTGCTTGTGCTATTACTTCAGCAGTTTCAAATTTTGTTATTCCAACAAATACAGGTATCATTGGAGAAGTCGGATTAACCGGTGAAGTCCGTGCTGTAACACATATATCGCAAAGACTTAGTGAACTGGAAAAATTGGGTTTTGAAAAATGTATAATTCCCAAAAATAATATGAAAGGAATTGACGAAAAAATAAAAATAAAAATTATTCCCGTTGAATCGGTTTTTGACGCAATAAATGAAATTAGGAATAGCGTATAGAGATTAGCGTTTAGAGGATAGAGAATAGTTCATAGTTTAGAGTTCATGGTTCATAGAAAGTAAATAATAGTAAAACCTAATTCTAATCCCTAACCTCTAACCTCTAATTTTTAAGGGAGGAGTCGTGTTTATCTGGATTATCAGATCAATAATAATAATTGCAGGACCGGTTATCGGTTGGTTGCAGATTTCAAAAGATGCTAAAGGTATACTAATAGGCGTCGGTGTAGCATTACTTGTGATACTCGTTGAAATTTTAATTGAACTAATTCCGCTTGATTCTATTGTAGCAGGCGCTCTTGGAGCAATTCTCGGACTAATTACAGCAAAACTTTTGGATTATTCCGTATTTTTGTTAGATGAACCTAAATTAGATAATTTTTTTAAAACATATTCAATCCTGATTAAAATGGTTTTGGCATATTTAGGATTTATTATTGCAATCCGAAAAAAAGATGAATTGTCTTTACTTGAAAAAGATATCCACTTATCAAGCCAGAAAAAACATATTGACCTTAAAATACTTGATACATCAGCTATCATTGACGGCAGGATAATAGATATTATTGAAACAAATTTTATCTCAGGGACAATCGTTATTCCCGAGTTTATTGTTTCGGAATTGCAAACGCTTGCCGATTCGGCAGATTCTATTAAACGGCAGCGAGGAAGAAGAGGATTGGATTTATTAAGCAAAATTAAACAAAATACAATAGTTCCCGTTAAGTTTTTTGAAAAAGACTATCTTGATATAAAACAAACAGATGCAAAAGTACTAAAACTTGCTGAAGATTTAAAAGCGAAAATAATTACCACTGATTTTAACTTAAATAAAGTTGCTTCTGTGCATGGTGTTTCCGTACTCAATGTAAACGAATTAGCGGGTATAGTAAAACCTGCACTTTTGCCGGGTGAAATACTCAGTATCTATCTTATGAAAGAAGGAAAAGAGAAAAATCAGGCAATAGCGTATCTTGACGATGGTACAATGATTGTGGTTGAAAATGGGCGCGGAGCAATTGGAAAGAAAGTTAATATTACCGTATCCAACATTTTACAGACTTCCACAGGCAGAATGGTTTTTGCCAACATAACAAAAGAAACTGAAGAGAGCTAGATTTATAGCGGATAGAGAATAGTTCATAGTTTAGAGTTCATGGTTCATAGAAAGTAAATAATATTAAAACCTAATTCTAACCTCTAATCTCTAATCTCTGGATTTAAAAAACTATGAACATTTCCGCAATTATTGTTGCTGCTGGTTCTGGAAAAAGATTTGGTTCCAAGAAACAATATGAATATTTAGGTAAGAAAAAGATATTTGAAATAACGCTTTCAAAATTTTTAAGTGTTCCTAATATAAACAATATAATACTTGTTTTACCTAAAAATGATATTGAAATAATACAAAAGAAAATTAAGTTTAATTCTTGTATTAAAATCATTGCAGGCGGCAAAACAAGACAACATTCGGTATATAACGGACTTCTGTCACTTGCTGAAAACACTGATATCGTAATAATTCACGACGGCGTAAGACCGTTTGTATCAAAAGAAATTATTTTAAAAAGTATTTCTGAAACCGAAAAATATGGGGCTGCAGTTGTTGCGGTACCTGTTAAAGATACCGTAAAAATTGAAAGAAAAGGTTTCATTTTAAAAACACCTGAAAGAAAAAATATTTTTCTGGCACAAACACCGCAAACTTTTAAATATTCTGTAATAATGCAGGCATATAAAAAAGCATTTAAAAACAACTTTTTTTCAACTGATGATTCGGCACTTGTAGAAAAATTAGGCAAAAAAGTTAAAGTTGTCTTAGGGGACTATAAAAACATCAAAATAACAACCCGTGACGATTTATCTGTGTAATCGTATTTTAAAATCTGCCTGTCCTCCGCAGTAGCAGACTACTGCTACGAAGGATGGATGTAATCTGTATATTATGAAAATTGGTTTTGGTTATGACATCCATAAATTAGTAAAAAGTAAACCACTTTATTTAGGTGGTGTAAGAATACCTTCTAACAAAGGATTGCTTGCTCATTCTGATGGTGATGTATTATTACATTCAATTTGTGATTCACTTTTAGGTGCTGTAGGCATGGGAGATATAGGTATGCATTTTCCAAATTCCGATAGAAAGTATAAAAATATTTCAAGCTTGATTTTACTTGAAAAAACATATAATTTATTGAAAAAACAAGGTTATAAAATAGAAAATATTGATTCTATGATTGTAGCACAAGAACCCAAAATATCTCCTTATATTGATAAGATGAAAACCAATATTTCAAAAATATTAAAGTCACAAAACATAAGCATCAAGGCAACGACAAACGAAGGAGTCGGTGATATAGGCAAAGGTAAAGCAATTTGTGCATATACCGTATGCCTGATACAAAGAAAAAATGTATAAAATAAAAAAAAGAAAGAAATTATTATTTAAAAATAATATTGCTGTTTATGATACAAATAATCTTAATCAAAATGGAATTGATTTTATTAATAAAATCATCTGTGGTGACTCATTAAGATTAGTAAAGGAATTACCAGATAATTTTGTTAGTTTAATTATTACAAGTCCGCCATATTTTGGATGCAGGGTTTACGGTAATGAAACATTAGGTAGAGAAGAACATCCTTTAGAATACGTATCAAATTTATTAAAATATAGCAATGAATTAAAAAGAGTATTAAATAAAGAAGGTTCTTTTTACTTGAATATTGGAGATGTATATTTTGGCACAAAAGGGTTTGGGCGAAATAAAGGGAGATAT
>Ga0156685_1036_pt2 | contig 20849 bp, 19 predicted proteins | sample RifOxyC2_FD_112015 | JGI IMG/M metagenome (GOLD analysis project Ga0156685, IMG submission 112015) | Elusimicrobia bacterium RIFOXYC2_FULL_34_12 | reverse complement strand
CAGAACGTGTTTGTGTCATCGTTGGCTCTTCCATTCTGGTCTGAGTCATCGTAGGTTCTTCAGAACGTGTTTGCGTCATCGTTCTATCTTCAGTGCGATTTTGTATCATTTCTAAATTTCTGTCCTGTATTCGTTCTTTCATTGGGTCTTCAACATCGCCATAATGCCCTATTGTTTCCGGCTTATTATCTACGTTTTTAATACTTTTCTTTTTTGCATCTTCCTTTTTCTCTAATGCAATATTTTTCTTTTCAGCTGCCATTAACTTTTTGGATTCAGAATCTCCTTTGGCTCCTTTTCCATTATCACCATTCAACGAATTAGAAGAATCATCTGTAACAACATCTGCATCAATATCAATATCTAACTCTTCAACGGTATTTTGAACTAACTGTTCTTCAACTTCCTGTCCAAAAAGACCTTTTGTAAAAAAAACCAACAGCATACACATTAAAACCGCAACAAATTTACTTTTCATACTATACCTCCCTGATATTTTTGACATTACCTAATAACATCCTCTCTTTATTGGATGTCTAAACTACGCTTTCTGTACCGATATCGACCTTTTAATATCTTTTACAGCATTACCTTTTTTAGCTCTAATATGTATTTCCCACACACCTTCATGGGTTGCCATTATCGGCAACTTTATAATATTTCTACCAGCAAACAGACTCCCTATCCATTGGATGTTTTTTTCTTGACAATTAACCTTTGAATCCTTCACTAAACAAATCCCTTCCGGTAAAATAACCTCGAAATCCACGGCTTCTATTTCTTTAACAGAAGAAAAATTAATTCTCAGCACCCCTTCTTTTCCCATATCCATTGAAGAGGAAATAACTTGCTGTACTATTTCGCTATGATTAACCCCTTTTTTATAACCCTGTATATAAAAATAACTGCCTATTAATAGAAATAATAATGATGCGGTTACTGTGATACCAACCGGCTTTAAAAAAGAATGCCGCAAGTTATTAAGTATTCTTTCTATTTTTTTACTTATAGTAATATCCGATTGAATTTCTCTTTTGGTCTGCAATAGTTTCAAATGCAGTTCTGACGAATAGCTATTAGGCAGGTCTTTTTCTTTAACAGACCTGATTATTTTTTCAAAAACTTCGTCTTTCATTATTTTTTTGTTTTCCATATTTTTATCTTCCTACTAATTTAGACAATTTTTATTCAAAAAATGTTCCCTGTACATTAAAAAAATTATATAATCATATTATTACTTGCACATTCGCTGTCAAATTCTTGAAAGTCTGCTATATTAGAGAATATTTCTTTAAGATGCTCTTTTCCTCTGCTTAATCGCGATTTTACCGTTCCTATTGATAATTCCATAACCCCTGCAATATCTTCATATGAAAATCCTTCAAGATAGTAAAAAATTATAACCAATTTGAATTCTTCCGGCAACTGTTGAATTGCTTCTCTAACTTTTTTTTGTAATTCGTTTGACTCAAGTTCTTTATCAATATTATAATTATCGGAAATCTTTAATAATTCTATATTATCATTATTATCAAGTGATGTTTCAAAATTTCTTTTTTTGTTATAAAATCTCTTGCTTTCATTAAGGAATATATTCCTTGCTATACTATATAGCCACGTAAAAAAAGTACTATCACCCCGAAATTCTTTCATATACTTAAAAGCTTTTATAAATACTTCTTGTGAAATATCATATGCTTCAGATTCATCTCCTATCATATTGTAAATAACATTATATATCTTCTTTTGGTGTTGAGAAATCAATCGTTCAAAAGAATAAACATCCCCATCTTTAGCTTTTGAAATTAATTCTTTTTCTTCCATAATTGTTCTCTGATATTTTAGACAACTTATTAGTTAAAAATGTTCCCGAAACAAGTAGCTGCAGAGCGATATCTCTGCTATAACAAGGCAAATCTTACGCTTTGCTGCTACAACATGGAAAACGAAATACATTCATTAACAATTGCGACACAGTCTGTTTGCGGGGTAACATGCTCAGTCGGTCCGGTAGGTCCGACTTCCGCGTGTTAACTCAGTCGGTCCGGTAGGTCCGACTTCCGCGTGTTAACTCAGTCGGTCCGGTAGGTCTCCGCCCCGAAGGGGCGAGACCTCGATCCAAAGGCGGGTGACCTCCGACTTTTGACTCCTTGCATAGTCATCAAAAAGTTTTTCAGATTCGCTTCAAAACTTTTTAATATGCTTCGGAGTTATTTACTCGGTCGGTCCAGTAGGTCCGACCTCCGTGAATAAATAAAAAATGAGCCCGGTGCGACTTGAACGCACGACCACTTGATTAAAAGTCAAGTGCTCTACCAACTGAGCTACGGGCCCAAATAATTGTATAAGCCGGCGAGAGGGATCGAACCTCCGGCCAGCGGTTTACAAAACCGCTGCTCTACCGCTGAGCTACGCCGGCATATAAACCACTTTAATTAAAAAGAACACATATTATAGAATAATTCCATAAATATTGCAAATAAAAAATTTCCACCTCTATAACCTTTTACCTATATTTTATTTCAATTCTGCTTCAATATCATATGCACCTATTTTTGCAATCTTTAAAGAAAAATTCTGATTCTGTTCTAAACGTTTCGCAATATCAGATGCACTACCTCTTTTTAAATCTAAATCCACTGATGCAACATTATTTGAATAATTTCTTACAAAACAATCGCGCACTTCTATCAGCGATCTGACTGAACGGACAAAATCGTTTAATTTATTTATACTCTCAATATTTGAAATCGTAAGTCGCACTGTAGAGCGTTCTTTAAGAAATCTTAAGACTGTATTTGGAAAATTTTGACCAATCTTTTTTGCACCGTTTAGAATCGCCGCCTTTGCAGCAGCCATTTTTGTAACATCTACACCACCAACAGTTTCTTCAAATGTTGTTATTACATCATTTGAACCTGTCTTTATTGCCTTACAGGAAACACTGGCACGATATGATATCATTCCCCCTAAACCTTGATCGGTATTAAAATTGGAATCCGCTTTTCCGTTAATTAATATATCGGAATTTTTAACATCATCGGAAACAACAAAACCGGCTTCAACAAATTTATTTTTTAATTCTGATTCCGAATATTTTGTTTCAGAAGATTTGCCATCTATAGATTCATCAATATTAAATGCAACAAGAGGATTACCAAGTTTTTTTGGTTCTAAATCAAGCGTTTTCAATTTCGCTGAAAGGTCTTCTTTTCTTACCAAAGCCTTTATTTTAGTTTTATAGAATTCACCTTCACGCCATTCTTTAAGAATATCATATTTTTCAATATACCCTTCCGTCTGAGACGTGATATTATCTTCAATTAACATTGCTTTTGATACAAGTGCCTCCTGGGAAACATAGACTCCAATAACTAATCCAAGAGCGTTTTTCATTGCTTCATGAAGGGATGTTTTTTTTGCACCGTTAATATCGTTATTGGTAATCGGCGCCATGCCTTCAGCTTCTACAACCTCAGTATTGGGAGCTGTCGCTTTTATTTTATGTGAAGCAGTAGATGCACATCCTATAAGAACATACGTCAACAGGCAACAATACACCGCTAACAACAAAGAAAAGCTTTTATTAATCATAAAACTCCTTCAAATTGAGGCTCCACGGGCCAAAAACCTTCACCATTCGTCCGCCTTTGATTCGCCTCCACCATCCGCCAATCCGTCGGCTGACGGAGTGGAGGCGTATGGCGAAAGTGCGAACTATTGAGAATTGGCGTAGTATCTTCTGGCTGCAGGATGAAGCTCCATAGTTTACCTTAAGATTCTATGAGCGGAATCCTGCCCGAAGACCATTCATTCACGCTTTTATAAATGTGGTCTTCTGGCTGCAGGATAAATGTCTGACTTTTATTCGCCTACAATCTTTAATCCCATTTCTTTAAGGGCTTTTTTTGAAAGACGTAAAATCACGATGCAACCGTCATCAGATGTCCATTCACTTCTAACTACTTGTGCGCCCTTAATTGCAGCATCAATGCTGGTAGCTAAAACTGAATCCGTTTCAATAGCTTTTTCAACAGTAATTCCGCCTTCAAGATTCACACCTTTGATTACCGCAAGCATATTGTATTGAGCACCAACTATCGCGGCATTTCTTGATGTTGCCATTTTCTGTGTTTTGTTTTCTAATTTCTGATCAGCTGCACCGATTCCACGTGCGAAAATAAAATTCTTTGTAACACCCTGTTCAACCCATTCTCTGTCAATTTCACCATCTTTAGATACAGTTCCCTTGTCAGGGCTTGAAGCACAACCATAAAACAACGCAACAACACACAAAACAGCCAACAGTTTCTTCATACAACCCCCTTATAAATTTTTGCTATCGCAAAAATTTTAGTATTTAGTAACTTAGTATTTTGTAATTTGAGCTATGTAATTACTTTATTAATTCAAGCAAAAATTTATCCCCAACTACTAATTACTCACACTAACTACAAGATTTTTACTTGCTTCTTTTATTGCCAGCGGAAGGAATCGAACCTTCGACCAATGCCTTATGAGAGCACTGCTCTGCCTCTGAGCTACGCTGGCAGAATCCTTAAAAAACTTAGATATACTGACACTTATTATATTTACAAAAAATAATAAGTAATTATACAAATATATTCTTAAAAATCAAGTTCTATTTTGTTTAAGGAGTGTGATATCCTGGAATATCATTCCTATACCCTTATTTATCCCGGCTGCATTTTTAATCATTATTATGGAATATCCTATAACTTTGTGGGTATTGCCTACCGTTAAATTAACTTCTCTTCGTAATTGTGCCTCTGCTTTTGATAATGCTGTTTTAAAAAGATCCACTATCTCGGGAAATCTTACAAAAGCAGTGACAACGTTTTCCCTAACCAGTTCTTTTGGAATATTCAAAATTTCAGAAGCACGCGGATTTATAGTAATAATCTTACCGTGATTATCAACCGAAATAAATCCTCCAGGCATAGATTCAAAAATATCATTCATATACTCTTTCAAAAAATAAATCTCTTCATAAAGCCGTGCATTCTCAATAGCAACTGCAGACTGAGAAGCTATCGCAAAAACCAATTCGGTATCATTTGCTAAAAAATCACCGTCCTTTTTATTTATCAATTCAATCGCGCCTAACACCTTCCCTTTTATAACTATAGGAACCGCAATAATAGATTTTGTTACAAAACCTGTCAGCCAATCAATATCCTTTTTAAATCTTGTATCATCCTGAACACTATTTGAAACAACTACCCGTCCAGTTTGAATCGCGACGCCCACTATACCTTCATCTATTTTCACTTTTATATTTAAATCTTTTATAATGCCGGATTTTTCACCTTTTGCTACTTTAAAATCCAACTGTCGTGTTTCACTATTTATTAAAAGAATGGAACCTGCCTCCACTTTGATTAATTTAATCAACTCGTCTAATATGCTCTCAAGTACTTTATCAAGGTGTAATGTTGAAGAAATACTTTTTGAAATTTCAAAAAGGACTTTTTCCATTAAATTCCCCCCCTAATTTTAGTCAGATCTTGAAATGTTATTCCGCTGCCTAAAATATTACCGTCTCTTTCCTTAATTATCATAGTAGAGTATCCAAAAACAAACGGCTCTCCGTCCCGTTTTAACAGCTTGGTTTCTTGTCTGGTAACGGCTTTCTTTTTTTGATTTGTATCCCATAAAATATCGGAAAATTCCTTATGATGCGGAAATACCTCATACAAAAATTTACCTATAACAACAGCTCTCTCAACTTCTAAAATCCTTGCGGCATTGGGATTGACAGTTGTAATTATTCCGAATGAATCAATTGCCAAGAATCCGCCCGGCATATTTTCTAAAATTGAATCTGTAAAGTTTTTAAGTTTCAAAATTTCTGTATATAGTCGTGAAGTTTCGAGCACAAGCGATATCTGGATTGTAGTCAACATAACCAATTCCAAATCATCTTCGTTAAATTTATCTTTTTTATTGAGCAGCTCTATGGCTCCGATTACCCTGCCGTTTGAAATCATTGGTACACATAAAATATTTTGTGTCTTAAATCCTGTTATAGTATCAACAGCAGGATTAAAATGTTCTTCTTTCTGTGGTTCATTTACTATTTTTGCTTCTTGTGATTGGACAACTTTACCACAAATTCCAATACCGATTTTAAAAGGTATGGAATGTATCAAAGTATCGGCAGAACCCTTTACGGCAACAAGCTTTAACTCTTCTCTTTGATTATCCACTAAAAATATTGAACCTGCTTCACATTTAATCGTCTGGCATATTTTTTCAAGAAAAACATTTAAAAGACGATTGATATCATAAATAAACCGAATATCATTTATAACATCATAGATTACTTTCAGTTGCTCTGCTTGTAACATTTTTCACCTCTTCAATTATATTATTTATTGATATTTCTTTCTGTGATTTATCCGACATATTACGTAAAATTACATTTTCCTTTTTTGCTTCGTCGTCACCGATAATTAAAACATATTTTGAATTAAGTGCATCTGCAAGCCGCATCTGTGACTTCAGGGATTTATTAAAATATCCCCCTTCTGAAAAAATATTTTCATTTCTCAACCTCTTTAAAATATCCATACCGCAATTCAAGGTTTCATCTTTTCCAAAAGCTATAACGAAAATATCGGCAGCCTGTGAACCTACTTTATTATGCGGAGTTGAAGTAATTATTTCCGCAAGACGATCAATCCCTAAAGCAAAACCTATAGCCGGCGTCTGAGCACCACCCATTTCATGAACTAAATTATCGTATCTTCCGCCGGCACAAACAGCATTCTGACTGCCGAGAACATCGGATGTAATTTCAAAAACCATATCCGTATAATAATCCAAACCTCTAACCAACTTATTTGAAACACTAAAATTAACGCCACAACTTTCAAGCCCTGCTTTAAGTTTTGCAAATCTTTGACTGCAATTTTCGCATAATTCAATTTTTACATCCTTGAATTTATGTCCGTCTATTTTACAGTCTAATGCACGAAGTGGATTTTTTTCCGAACGTCGTTTACAATCATCACAGAATTCATCTACTTTATTATTCAAAATATCTTTAATAGCTACTACCAAATTCTTACGACATCTTTCACATCCCAACGAATTTATTTCTATTTTTGCTCCTGTTATCCCTATGCTATCAATTATCTCCTTAGCCAGTAGGATAATCTCTATATCCGCGTAAACCGAAGGATTATTAAAATATTCACAACCAACCTGTAAAAATTCCCTATACCTTCCCGCCTGAGGCCTTTCCTGCCGGAACATCTGCCCTATATAAAAAAACTTCTGTGAGGGAAACTTCTGCGAAAGATTATTTTCTATATAAGAACGTACAACTCCGGCTGTCCCCTCAGGCCGTAGTGCCACCCTCCGCTTTCCTTTATCTTCAAAAACATACATCTCTTTTTCAACAATATCGGTATTCTCACCTATTGAACGAATAAAAAGTTCTGAGACTTCTACAGTCGGAATTCTTATTTCTTGATAATCATATTTTTTAAAAATATTTTCGGATTTTTTTTCTATAAAAGTAAAAACTTCAGCATCTTTGCCAAAAATATCCCTGAAACCTTTTATTGAATTATATTTCATAGTTTAAAACCAGAGATTAGAGATTTCCGCCACTGATTCTTTCTTGCCCACCAACGGTTCAGTGGTGGGGGCGGACAGGGAATCTTTGGCGGGCAAGAACGACTTACTTGTCCTCCGATTCCGCCAGCCGGCGGATTAGTGGAGGAGTGGCGGAAGGGGACTATATACTTTCCCCTATACGCTTACCTCTATACGCTGACTCATATACCCTATACGCTATCCTCTGCCCCTAGTATATCCAGCCTTTTATTTTTTCTATATCCGTAATTAAAATACGTTTTTTGTAAAATTCTATGCATTTTGATTTCTTAAAAGTCGAAATAATTTTAGTGATAACTTCCCGTGCAGTACCGGCCATTTCCGATAAATCCTGATGAGTCAATTCAATATCAATCAAAACACCTTTATCTTTTTCTACACCGTGTTTTTCAGCCAAATCACATAAAATAATGGCAAGTCTTCCTAATGAATTTTGAAAAGTTAGCGATGAAATCTGTTTATTTGCTTCTCTTAACCGCGCCGTTAATAATGAAATTATCACAAGGCTGGTTTGCGGATAATCCGAAAGCAGATTTAAAAAATCGTTTCTTTTACATGCAATAACATCTATATCTGTAATCGCTTTTGCCGAGGCAGAACGACCGGCAGTATCAAATAAAGCCATTTCGCCAAAAAATTCACCATTTTTTAGGATCGCTAAAGTTTTATCTGCTGACGCAGTTGCAGACGATCTAAATATCTTTACGAGTCCAAAAATAATAACATAAATATAATCGCCTTTTGAATTTTCTGTAAATATAACCGTACCGGAAGAATATTTCTTTTCCTTAAAAATCTCATTTACTTTTTTCATTGCGGCAGGCGGAAAACTGGAAAATAACGCAATCTTCTTGAAATTTTCCTGCATAGAATATCCTCCTTCAAAAAGCTAACTAAAACCTTTCCCAATGAATCACTTCGCTTAATTTTCTCTTTTGAATATTTGACTTTTCTTCAGAATAACCAACTGGAATTATAGAAACAATCTTATATCCTTCAGGAACACCTATTTCTTTTATGACATCCTCTGCGTAATCTTTCTTATCGCCTGCTACCCAACAAGATGAAAGTCCAAAATCATGAACTGCAAGCAAAATATTTTCCGTTGCAGCGCAACCATCTTCTAAATAATACTTAACCTCTTTTGATATAACAATAACACAAAAAGCCGCATCCTTTATAAAAGGTCCGTTTTTAGCAACAATATCAGAAATCCTCTTTAATTTTATTTTATCAGTAATTACAACGAACTCGCACGGCTGGATATTAATTGCAGACGGTGACAATCTGCCGCAATCAATAATTGTTTCAATAATATCTTTTTTAACTTCACCGTAAAACAACCTTCTTTTACTTCTTCTTGTCTGAATACATTTAATAGTTTCCATTACATTTAGCATTATACAAAAAATAAAAGAAAAATCAACCCATTTGATGACACGCTCTATTGACAAAAAACAATTTATTTTATATTATTTTAATATGGAAGAAATAATAACATTTTTAAAAAATCACCCTTTTTTTTCTATTTTAAATGAAGAAGAACAAAAAGAATTTGCTAAAATTCTTATTTCTGAAACATTTAAAAAAGATGATATTATATTTAAGCAGGGGGATATGGGTGATAGACTCTACCTTGTAAAAGATGGTCTGGTTAGAATATATATCGTTGAAACAACAACCGAAGAAACAATCGCTCTAATGAAACCGGGCGATATTTTTGGCGAAATGGCTTTATATGACACTCAACCGCGTTCTGCATATGCTTCTATCCTTGCTCCGACAACGCTATTGGCGATTACAAAAGAAAAATTTGAAGAATTAAAAAAAGCAAATCCTCAAATTGCAACTAAAGTATTTCAAATAATGCTTAAAATCCTGTCTAAGCGACTGCGACTTACCACAATGAAACTGTACGGCCAATTCTAAGTAAAAACGATTACACCACTAAGACTCTGGCGGGCAAACTATACTCTAACCTCTATACGCTATTTTTTCTCTTGACATATTCTTTTTTTTTTTATATACTCTGTCCGCGGGGTAGAGCAGCCCGGTAGCTCGTCAGGCCCATAACCTGGAGGTCGTAGGTTCAAATCCTACCCCCGCAAAAGTTTTTTCAACATATGGAAATGCAAGCAGACAATCCAAAAGCATTAAAACACCTTCCAAACATAAGAAAGATGGGATCAGATTGTGTGCATTGTTCCCTTGAAGAAGGTGTTATATGCATGATATATTTCTGCAAGAAAAGGTCTACCCGCCAAAAAAGAGAAATATGCGCCGATGGTTTTGTAGGAAAATGCACTGATTATAAACCTCTAAAAAACATAAAACGTTATAAACACAAACTTTTCAAAAAACATTCCAAAAAATATCTTAAAATGCGTTCTCAAAAACGCATCAGTAAACATTCCGGAAAATAAAAAAACATAGATAATAATTTGAGAACACAAAGTTTGTTTACCCCGACCCTATTTATATTCGAGTTGTCGGAGTTATTTTGCACCCGAAGTTCGCCCGACTTTTGACTCCTTGCATTGTCATCAAAAAGTTTTTCAGCTTCGCTTCAAAACTTTTTAATATGCTTCGGAGTTATTTACTCGTTCGGTCCGGTAGGTCCGAACTCCGTGAATAATCTCCAGTAGGGGATGCAAAGTTTGTTTACCCCGACCCTATTTATATTCGAGTTGTCGGGGTTATTTACTCGTTCGGTCCGGTAGGTCCGAACTCCGTGAATAATCTCCAGTAGGGGATGCAAAAAAATAATATGCCGCTAATGGGATTTGAACCCATGGTCTCCGCCTTGAGAGGGCGGCGTCCTAAACCAACCTAGACGATAGCGGCATTAACTAAAATCCTATATTATTGAGTGTTTTTGTTGAAACAGTGTGCTTCTCTAAATTATCAAAATTAGTTTCCTTTTTCGCTGCTATATAATATTTCCCTTGCAAGTTGCTTATTCTGTCCGACTGCTTGCACTATTCATCAAGAATGAACAATTTTATCTTTTATTGTTCAATGTATTATACAATTCAAAATACTATTGTCAATAATATCTTTACTTGATAGAAAAAAACTGAACACCCTATCCTTCTACGATAAAGCTTTGCAGGACTATGCATTTTCTTTTTTTATCTGCCTAAAACTTCTCCCCCTTCACTCGCCACGGCAAACTACGGAGGACAAACCAATGACCGCCATTGTCGGGGCCAATGCGATGAATATGTCTTTCACTTTTAGTTTCTTCAAATCCCGCTTAATATCACGACGAGATAGCCCTGTCTTTTTCAACAATATCATCTTGATTGTTTTGTAACTAATTCTTCCATCTTTTTATTATTATCTTGATAAACCGGAAGTTGTATGGAAAATGTAGTGCCTTGCCCATATTCTGACTTAGCTTCTATTTTGCCATTTCTATGTGATTCTATAATCTTCTTTATTATATACAGTCCTAATCCAGTTCCTTTCATTACTGTCGCTTTTGTTGTAAAAAACGGAATAAATAATTGATCAATTTGTGCAGGCATCATTCCTATCCCGTTATCTTCTATCTCTATTTTGAAAAAGCCGTTTATCACTTTCGTTTTTATTGTTGTTTTAGGTTTATAATCCGCTGCTAACTTTATTTTGCCTAACTCTTGTTCCTGCTTTATTTTTGTATGAGCGTCATGTGCGTTGTCAAGCAAATTGAAAATAACATCCTGAAGTTGAGCTAAGTTACCTTCAATTTTATAATCTTGTTTTGATAATTCATAACATAAACCTAACTCGTTTAAATCAAACTTGCATGAGAGTAAATTTAAACAACCTTTTATAATATCATCAAATATTATCGCACTGTTATATCCCTCGGTTTTCCTTGAAAAACTTGTCAAAGCACGCGCTATATCTCCGCCTTTGTGCGCCTCTATTTTAATTGAATACAAGTAATCATGTAATTTTTCTACTATGGTTTTTATCAATTTATCTTCTAAAAGATTTCTTTTGATTAATTCATTCTTCAGTTGTGGTATGTATTCTAAATGTGCTAGTTCTGCCGTAGTAGCAACCAAATTAAACCTATTGTTTATCTGATGTGCCATCCCCGAGCCCATCTTTCCCAATGACCTTAATCTATGCTCTTGAAACTGCTCAGCTAATGATTTACCCGTTTCTTCATAAAAGATAGCATTCTCTATAGCCAATGTTGTTTGTCTTACCAATACCATAAGAAAAGTTAAGTCATCTTGCGTATATGGATTACCTGATTTTTTATTTCCCAATACTAAAAAACCCATAAGTATGTCCTTATTAAAACCCGGGACAATAACTGCTGCAGATAATTCTTTAATTTGCGATGTTAGACTTGCAGAATCAATACCATCTTTATCAAATAATGGATGTAAAATTAATTCTTCATAAACTATCGGTACCTTAACTTTTTTAAGACATTTGATAAGTTCATCATCTATATCAAAAACAGGTGGTTTATAATTTTTATCTTTACTTTTGAATCTAATGTCTTTTTGAACATATTGGTTTGCTTCATTATCAAATAAATAAACACTATTATTTGTCAAATTCATATATCTGTTTACAATATGAACGGTAAAACTTAAGAATTTTTTAAGGTCTCTTACTTCAGTCGTTCCTTCGGCTGCCTTAAAAAGCATTTCATGTGCCCTTTTTTCTTCTTGTAGCAATATCGCTTCTGCTCCTTGCTTGATTTTAGAATATATAACAGGACCTATAGTCGCTAATACTGCCATAAGCAAAGTAGGATATATCCAATTTTCGGTAAAATAACCTACCAAGAAAGGAAGACCTAAAATAGTAGAATATACTATCAAGAATATTCCTGCACGAGTATAAATTATTTTAATATCCATTAAACGGTGCTTAACAATTGCATATGCAAAAATGGATAAATAAATAATTTCAAAAATATAATGTAAAGGAGGGATATTCCTGTTTATCAATGTGGCAAAATATATTAATACACCGATAATTCCAAAGTAAAATCCGGAAAATATATATTTCAACTGAAGTTTTTTAATCGGTGACTTTATTTTTAAATAATATTTTAAAAGATTATATAAGATGAAAAATGAGAATATTACGAAGTATGCTATAAACAGATAGTATAACGGTCCTATTTCTTCATGGAATGGATTAATGGTTACACTCTTAAGAAAGTATTTTGTGAAGTTAACAATAGATAAAAATACTGAAAATAATAGCGTAAACCTAAATAATTTTTTATAGATATTATATGAATATGATTCTGTCACTATCAGATTTGTTTTGATAAAAAAAGGGATGATAAAAAAAGCGCCGATATTGGCAATCCTATCGGCGAATAATGCAAATGTATTGTTCGGACTTAGTATAATCAATATATCCGCAAAATTCCAGATTGATATACTGATATTCATTAAAAAAAAAGATAAGGTCAAATCTCTTTTATTTTTTAAATATACAAGAAGTCCTAACAGTAAACTGAATATCCCGGCAGAAAACGCATTAATGATATGCCAATTCATATTTAAAAAGTCACTGTGTTATTTTATGCTTGTCATATATTTTATTCAATTTCTCTAAGAAAAATTGTAAATCATCGTCGGTATGCGATGCCATAATGCTTACTCTTATTCTGGATTCATTTTTTCTGACTGCCGGATAAACTACCGGGCTTACGAATATTCCTTCCTGTTCCAATTCTTTAGTTATCAGATATGTTAAATCATCATTTTTGAAAATTATAGGAATAATTGCTGATTCTGTCTTCCCTATATTATAACCCTTATTTAATAACTCTTTTGTTATATAATTAATATTTTGCCATAATTTTTGATGCCATATAGGTTCAGTTTCAATAACTTCAATCGCTTTAAGCAAAGAAGCACAAATAGCAGGAGGTAAACTGGTAGAAAAAACAAAAGACCTGCTGTTATGTTTTAAATAATGTATAACATCTTTACTACCTACTAAGAATCCTCCTATCCCGCCTAACGCCTTACTTAATGTACCGATTGTTAAGTCAATCTTGCCTTCCAAATGAAATAATTCCGCCGTTCCTTTGCCGTTTTTCCCTAAAACACCCGTTGAATGGGCATCATCTATATATGTTGCAGCTTTATATCTCTCACCCAAACTATAAATAGTGTCTAATTTTGCGACATCACCATCCATGCTAAAAACGCCGTCTGTCATTATTATTTTAGGAGCATTAGAAGGGATTTTAGATAATTTCCTTTCAAGATCTATCATATTGTTATGCCTGAAAACAGTCATGTTTGGTTTGGATAACAGACATCCGTCAATTATACTTGCATGACTCTTTTCGTCTATAATCACTTGTTCATCTTTGCTGATTAAACAGGAAATTACGCCAACATTAGCGTTATAACCGCTGGAATATACAATACAATCTTCTCCGCATTTTAAATTTGCAAGCTTTTTTTCCAGTTGATTATGTAAATCCATTGTTCCGCTTAGCACTCTTACACCACCCGAGCCAACGCCATATTTCTCTATCGCCTTTATAGCCGCTTCCTTGACCAATGGATGATTTGTGAGCCCTAAATAATTATTTGAACCAAAATTTCTTAATTCCTTACCTTTTACGATTATTTTATTACCTGATCTTGACTGAATTTCTCTTAAATAAAAATATATATTTTCTTTCATCAATCTTTTCATTCTATTATACCTGACACATTTTAAAAATATTGGTTTTTGTATTCTTCTTTCGCGTCTTCGCTGGTCAATAAAATTATTTGATTCCCTTCTGTCATTTGCCCGTTTCTCCCCTTTTCTTCTGTCAACAATTCTTGCGTTAGAAATATTATAACTAATAAAATCCTTTAAAGACTTCAATTTTTCCTGATTATCCAATAAAATAAAATTTATTCCTATTAAAAATCCGCTATTTTCAGTCATTGATATCCAAATTACTCTTCCGTCTAATTTTGTATTTCCATACGGTTGGGGTAGGTTGACTGTGATATAAACTCTTTGCGATATCGTTAGGGATTTGTTAAATTGTGCAACTAAGCCTTCCTGCCCGATATTTTTTATATATCCCGTCATTACCGCTTCATCATTTTCAATAGTCTTTAAATCGCAGGTTATGTTTTCATAAATAATTCGCGCAGCACCCCTTCTATTGATAAAAGTAGTCGTTTGCTGTTCTGAAACACTAACATCTTCCCCCATATTATTACCCCCCAAGAATTAAGCGTTCTGTCAAAAATGACATATTATTGAAAAATTTGGTTTTGAACGATATAGATGTTTTTAGCCGAATAAATCGTTAAAAAATTGGTATGTTTGACGAGCATAGCGAGGAGTTTACCAATTTTAGATTTATGAGGCGTTAATCTGATTTAAGAAATCAGCATCGTCTAGTGAAAAACCATGATTTTTCATAATATTTTTGACATTACCGAATTAAGCAATTATGTGACAAATGTTATTATATTATTATATTGAATATTAAAATAACATTAAAATAAGATTAAAAATTTCTAATAATTGTTGATTTTTAAAATTTAAAATATATTTTTAAATAATTTCTATTGAATATTCTCTTTTATAATTATTTGTTTTTTTGCCAATACATTGATAAAAGCGTTTACCAATTCAGGTTCAAATTGTATACCTTTATTCTTTATTAATTCATTAACTGCTTCAATTGGCGACGATATTTTTTCCCTATACGGACGCTTAGAAGTCATTGCATCATATGCATCGGCAATAGTTAGTATTCTAGACAAAAACGGTATCTCTTCGCCCTTTTTGTTGTCAGGATAACCGTTACCGTCTATCCGTTCATGATGATGTCTTATAATTAACGCATGTTCTTGAAAATTATCCAATATTTGTAATATTTCATAACCAACAATGCAATGTTTCTTAACCACTTCTTTTTCTTCATTTGTAAATTCATGTTTTTTATTTAAAATATCATCATCCAAACTCATATTTCCAATATTATGCAGTAATGCCGCATGGGATACAATAGTTTTCTCATTCTCGGAAAGACCCAATTCATTAGCAATATCTAAGCTGTACTGGCTTACTCTTTCAGAATGTCCTTTGGTATAAGGATCTTTCTCTTCTAAGGTTCTTGCAAGAGTAAATACAATTTGTCCGTAAGTATTAGTTAATTCCTGATGTTCTGTTCTTAAATCTTCAAACAATTGTTTATATACTTTTCGCAATGTAATTTCGTTAAGATATTCCAATGAAAACGGTTTGACGACATAATCACTTGCGCCATTCTTTTCTGCTTCTTTTATTCTTTCTTCTTCATCATACGCTGTAATCATTATTACTTTAACGGTAGGGTCACTCTTTTTTATCTCCCGCAAAACTTCCATCCCTGAAATATCAGGCAAACCTATATCAAGAAATACCAAATGGGGCTTCTCTTTTTTCGCCAAATCCAGCGCTTCTTTTCCCTTTGATGCTATACAGGTTTCATATCCTTTAAATTCAAAGAAGTCTTGTAATATTTTACATATCCCGATATCATCATCAACTATCAATATTTTAATCATATTTTTCACCCATTGGCTTGGTTATAATATAAAGACTGAATTATCAGATCGTTATAAATTAACCGCTTTATATCATCAGGTGTTACAACCTGTTTTTTTATTAGCGTATTTACAAAAACATTTACCAACATCGTATCAAATTGTGTGCCTTTACCCATTATTAACCTTTTAATCGCTTCAATTGGCGATAATCTTTTCCGGTATGCACGGTCGGATGTCATTGCATCATATGAATCAGCAATTGCTAATATTTTTGAGAGAAACGGTATTTCTTCATTTTTTTTGTTTTCAGGATAACCATTGCCATCTATCCTTTCGTGATGATGTTTTATTATTATTGCATGTTCTCTGAAACTTTTAATTATCTGCAATAAATTAAAACCTGTTGTGGTATGCCTTTTTATTTCGTTCATTTCTTCTTCTAATAAAGGAGCTCGTTTATTTAAAATATTGTCTTTTATACCTATCTTCCCGATGTCATGCAATAACGCAGCTTGAGACATTATTATTACTTCATTTTCAGAAAGATTCAATTCCTTGGCGATATCTACGCTATATTGACTTACTCTTTCCGAATGGCCTCTGGTATATAAATCTTTTTTTTCTAATGTTTTTGCGAGGGTAAATACTATTTGTTCAAATGTACTTATCAATTTACTGTGTTTCAATCTTAAATCATCAAATAATTGTTTGTATACTTTTCTTAGAGTAATTTCATTAAGATATTCCAATGAAAACGGTTTGATTATATAATCACTTGCGCCATTTTTTTCTGCATCTCTCATTTTGTCTTCCTCATCATAGGCAGTAATCATTATTATTTTAACAGCAGCATCCCGCTTTCTAATTTCCTGCAAAACTTCTAAGCCTGAAATATCAGGTAAACCAATATCCAGAAACACTAAATGCGGCTTTTCTTTTTCTATTAAATCCAATGCCTTTTGCCCTCTTAAGGCTATAAAAGTTTTATATCCTTTGATTTCAAAAAAATCCTGCAATACTTTACATATCCCGATATCGTCGTCAACTATCAATAATTTAATCATATTATTACCACCTGCCAATATATCATATATTGGCTTTTTTATTGAAAACCTACGGTATTTCGCATAGACGGAATGAACTACCCCGTAGCAATCTACGGTGTACTCTGTGAAAAAGTATATAATGAAATTTAAGGTTGGGGACTAAATCAGGAATTTTAGAGGATTGGTCAAAAACATGGTTATAAGAATTCTTTTTTGCAATTTTAAACGACAACTTCCTCTAATCATTTGTCCCTTAACGCAAACAAAAATCACTTATGAACTTCTTGTCAGCTCCATAAAAATAAACTATGCTTTAATATTTTGTAACCATTTCTTTTATCATTTCATCTAATGAACTTTTTAAACTTTCTATTTCAGATGCCTTCTCTTTAAGTAAGCTTTGCCAGGTATTTTCTTTCATCGCAAATTCATCTTTTAATCCTGTAATTTGCTCTTCTTTTATTTTAAGATGCTCTTTGGCTTCATATCTAACTCTTTTTAACTCGTCCATGAGATTTTCAAGTTCTTTCTTTAGCTCTTGTCTGTTTTCCTGGGTTAGCATTATCTGATTTTCCCTTTTCTGGCATTCTGTCCGCCAGTTTTCAACTTCTTGTCCAAGTTCCTTTTTCATCAGTTCAAAATCGTTACTCTTCATTTGAATAATCTCTGTATGTCGCATTTGTTCTTCAGTCAAACGATCATTCAATATCCTTAACTCCTCTTCATATTTTTGAACTTTTAGATTTGTCGTTTCAAGAACATTCTCACGAACGGTTAATTCTCTTTGTAAGCTTTCTATTTGAGTGTCTCTAGTACCTATAGTAGTCTTTAATTGTGTAACTTGATTTTTTAATGTTTCAACATTGAACGACAGTTCACTTATTTTAGCATCTTTTTCTTGTATTGCCTTCTGCAAATTAGTAATCTGTGCTCCGGATTCTACTTTAACAGTTTTTATCATGTCCTGATACCGTAATAATTCGGTTTCAAAAGCCTTTTTACCTTCTTCAATAGATTTTCTCACTTCGGTAATTTTACCGTCAATATTATATCTTGCTTTTATTTCCTTCATTTCATCTGACATTTTAATACACCCAAACTAACCCCACTTCTAACTCTTTAAATATCTATCTTATTACCTATTATATCACCCTACAATCGCACTAAAACGGATTAGATTAAAAATGCCGAAAAACTCGGCATTTTTAATATGTTTTAAAATTCTTTATTGTCTTATGAACCTAACATTCTCTTCCAGAATGATGATTTTGTCTTTTCTGTGCCTTCTTCCGTTATTGCTTCGGTATATTCTTCCGTACTGCGCATATTTTCGTCTTGAGACTCAAATTCTTCTTTTTTATCGGTTGTTACATTTTGCTGATTTTTAAAATTCTTTACACTCCTACCTTCTTCAACATCTTCCTCTTTTCCACCTGCTTCGGTTAATTCTTTTAAAAATATGTCCATATCTTTCTTCATCAACTCTATTTCTTTCTCTTTCTCTGATAAAACATCATTATGTAGCTTTTCCATATGCTGCATCTGCCGTCTTAAATCCTCAATTTCACTGGATTCTGTTGATATTGTGCCGCGCATTTTTTGTTCCTGTATTTTGAATCTTTCCTGCAATTCTTTTGTCTGATTTTCGTAATTTGTTTTTTCTTTTCTTAATTTCTGAACCTCTAATTCATATTGCTGGTACTGAGCCTGCCATTCTTTTACTCTTGTCTCTAATTCCTTCTTCAATACGGTAAAATTTTCCTCTTTCATTTTTAAAACTTCATCCCAACGTTTCTGCTCTTCAGATAATCTATTTTTTACTATTTTTATTTCTTCTTCTAATTCCTTGTTTTTTGTTTCTGTTGCCTGCCATATTACTTCCCTGTCGCTGTATCTTTCCCGTTCCAATGCCTCTTTTCTGGACATTTCTTTTTGAAGCTCAATTATTGTATTTTCATAATCTTTTTGCTCTTGTCTTCTCTTGGTTTTTTCGTTCAGTAACTCAGTTTGCAAAGCCGTCATATCACGTTTTAAACTTTTTATTTCGGTTTCATTTGAGAAAATCGTCCTTTCGTGGTCGTGTAATTTATCGGTTAGTTCACCTTCTCGTTCTTTAGCCTTTTCTTTAATTCTGCTTATTTCATCTTCTTTTTCTTCAATCTTGGATTTCCATTTCTGCTCATGTGTACTGAATACCTTTTCCCACATGGCTTTATTCATTGTTATTGTTTTTTTGAGTCCTGCCATTTTTTCGTCAAAATTTGAATTATTCACCTGTATTTCCTCCTAAATTATATCATTTTATTTTATAATTATTTTGCTTTTTGAACTGCCAATAAATTATAAAGAATATTTCAAGAATTGTCAATACTTATTTTAATAACCGTTTTTTTAAATTTTCAACAACTGTACTCATTTCATTTTTTAATGACTCTATTTGTTTTTCCTTATTATCATATTTTTCCCGCAATGTTTTTATTTTCTCTTCTTTTAATTGAATTTCTTCATTAAGTTTATTTTTACCTAATCTATTTTGAGAATTTAGTTGTTCTAACTGCTGTTCATATCTATTTCTATCTTCAAGAAAGCTGTTTAGTTTACCTTTTTCCTTTTGACATTCTTCTTCCCATCTCTTAATTTCTTTTTCTAAACTCTGTAAACTACTTATCTTTTCATCTCTTATGTGAATTTCTTCGTTTAATTTATTTTTTTCTAATCTGTTCTGGGCATTAATTTGTTCTATTTGCTGTTCCAATTTACTTTTTTCTTCACGAAAACTATTTATTTTATCTTCTTCTTTTTTATATTCCTCTTCCCATCTCTTAATTTCTTTTTCCAAACCCTGCAAATTTCTTATCTTTTCGTCTCTTATGTGAATTTCCTCGTTCAGTTTGTTTTTTTCTAATCTATGTTGTGATTCTATTTGCGACATCTGCTGTTCCAATTTTGTTTTTTCATCACGAAGCATGCCTATTTTACCTTCTTCTTTATGGTATTCTTCTTCCCATTTTTTAATTCTGTTTTCTAATTCTTGCTTTAAAAAATTGAAATCCTTCTCTTTTAACTTAAGCATTTCATCTAATTGTGCCCATTCTCCGGTTAAATTACCTTTTAACCTCTGCATCTCTTCGTTTAAACTGCGTATTTTAATATCTGAAGATTCCAAATCAATTTTATTCTTTTTTAATTCTTCAGTTAATTCATTAATAAGGTTCTTTAATCGCTTAATTTCTTCATCCTTGGTTTTAATCTGCGATTTGATTTTTGATTGATATTGTTTTAAAAACTCGTTTTGTTCGGATATTTTGAACATAAATTTAACCCTTAAAAATAGTAAATATTGCAATTGCTGATAAAATTGCAAATATTACTGCCGCAATTTTCCAAATAAAAATAATTTTACCTTTCTTATTTAATATTCTTTTCTTTTCCTCATCATATTTCTTGTGCAGCTCTTTTAATTCAAATTCAAATCTTCTTTTCAACAATTCAATATCTTCATTTTCGGATTTTTTTTCTCCCGTCTTACTTTCTAATTTCTGAATTTTTGCCAGTAACTCTGTCTCTTTCCCTTTTAATCTTAATATCATTTCTTTCATTTCATTTTCTTTCTCTTTTAGAATTTTAT
>Ga0156685_1101_pt5 | contig 23546 bp, 19 predicted proteins | sample RifOxyC2_FD_112015 | JGI IMG/M metagenome (GOLD analysis project Ga0156685, IMG submission 112015) | Elusimicrobia bacterium RIFOXYC2_FULL_34_12 | reverse complement strand
CTTGTTTTGCCGATGGCAAAACATTCGGGGTCATACCTATGAGTTCTTAACACGAAGTTCGCCCGCCTTTAGGTCGAGGTCTCGCCCCTTCAGGGCGGAGAGCCACTGCACCGAACGACGATTTTTAAAGGGACAGCTCCTATTTATTTTAATTATCTTTCTGCTGTCCCTTAACCGCTACTACTTAATATTTTTTCTACAAACAAATCTTCCGGTAATGCTCCTTCAAACTGGATATTTTCATTTATTATTACTTTTGGAACACCGTAAACATTATACTTATTTGCTAAATGCGGAAACTCCGCCGATTCTATCATTTCGGAAGTGATAAAATCATTCTCCACCGCAAAACGGTTTGCTAACATAACCGCATTGGGACAATATGGACATGTAAGCGTGACAAATATTTTTATATTTATCGGTTTTGTAATTTTTTTCAGTGCATCTTTTGTTTTTTGTGAGAGATCTGAATTACCGTTTGATACTAACTTAATTGCGTCAAGGAATGACGTAAATTCATAACCTGCTGGAATTCCATAGAATTTTATTCCATAGTTTTTCCACTGGGTTGAAGACGAATCCAATGCACCAATTATTGCAAATGCGGGTATTTTGTCAACCTTGAATTGCTCAGTTTTATATTTATCAATTTCAAAGTTATATTTTTCCGCAGAAATTTTATCTGAAAGAGGTATTATCTCTTCCATTAACATATTAGCATCCTTGCATGTCGGACACTTTATCATTTGATTAGATTCTTCTGCATTATTCCGAACTTGTTTGTTAATATTTGCATCTATTTGTGAATTATTATTTGACTGTTCAACGGTGTCTTTTTCGGATTTAGTAAAAATAATTATCTTCACGTCTCTTTTAAGAATGGAAAGAAAATTCCTCACAGATTCTTTTACTTTATCGTCTAATAAAGCCATTTTTCTCCTTTACAAAAAATTACTTGCGGATTCCTGAAGCAATCATAATACCAAAAAATATACCGACTATTGTAGATATGTAATAATTGCTCGTCAACGGACACATTCCACTTTTACAACCTATAAACCTGCCATAAAGAAAACCTAAAATTCCGCCAATTAATCCACCAATAATTATATTCATTTTACACCTAACAAGTATCTATGCGCGGAAAGCGCCGCTTTAGCTCCCTCGCCACAGGCAATTATTATCTGTTTATCTAATATGGATGTAACGTCACCGCATGCAAAAATACCTTTGACCGATGTTCGGCAATTGCAATCAACTACTATTTCATTTATGTCGTTAACAGACAGAACCTTATCAACAAATTCGGTATTGGGTATCAGTCCTACCTCAATAAAAACACCATTAAGATATATTTCTCTTATCTCCGAAGTTTTCCTGTTTTTTACCGTTATTCCTTCAACTTTATCTTTGCCATTTATCTTTAATGCTTCAGACGACAAAATTATTTCAACTTTATTAGAACTTTTTATTTTTTCCAAAAGCACTTCATCCCCTTGCAAGTTGTCCATTATGTTAATTATATATAATTTTGATACATAAGAAATCAAATCTATTGCGGCAGTCATCGCAGAATTACCTCCACCTATAACTGCAACAGTTTTATCTTTGAAAAGCGGTGCATCGCAAACCGAGCAATATGCAACACCCTTGCCCAAAAACTCCTTTTCGCCGGATACACCAAGTTCTCTGTTCCGTTTACCCGAAGCAATGATAATTGATTTTGAATAATATTTACTTTTACCGCAACTTACCGCAAATTTATCTTCCAATACCTCTAATTTACAGATATCAATATCTTTTAATAAACTTATAGGAAATTGTCCGATTTGTAAATAAAATTTTTCGGAAAGCTCACTACCCGTAATATATTGATAACCCATGTAATTCTCAATCCCGCTTGTCCATATTACCTGACCACCTATATCTTTTGTAACTAAAAGCGTATCCAATTTCTTTCTCGCACAATAGACAGTCGCGGTCATACCCGCAGGACCCGCACCTATTATCACAACATCGTATAACTTATCGGAAGACGGTGAAGTAATTTTTAAATCTTTCGGAACTTCAAAAAAAATATCCATAAATATAAAGACAGCAGATAGCGCATAGAGATGAGAAATTAGAACTCAGTTCATTGTTTTTGATTCGTAGTTCATAGATAAAACAACAACTATGAACTATGAATTATCTGCTATGAGCTATTCCCATATATGCTATACTCTAACCCTTGACTTTTTCAGCAAATTGCTTGCCGAATTCAAAACAATTTTTCAAATCATCTTCTGATGGCATATATTTGACCGATATCGGCGGTATAGCTGTTTCAATACCGCTTTCTTTCAAAATATTCTCAATAATTTTTGTCGCTTCCCCACTCCAACCAAAAGACCCAAAAGAAGCTCCGATTCGATTCTTTATTCTTAAACCTTTTATGAAATCAAGAAAACCGGCTATATTAGGAAGTATATTATTATCATGTGTAGAAGAACCTATGATTATTCCTTTTGAATTAAGAATATCTTTAATCATTTCTGTTCTATCTGTAATGCTTACATTATATAATTTTCCCTCAACACCGACTGATTTTATTCCTTCTAAAATCATATTTGCCATCTTTTCCGTAGCCCCCCACATAGTTTCATATATAACAAGAACATCCTTGTATTGTGGTAATCCCTTAGCCCATTGTATATATGAATTAACTATTTTCATCGGATCTTTTCGCCATATTATTCCATGCGACGGTGCTATTATTTTAATATCAATACCGCTTTTTAAAATTTCATCTATTTTTTTAAGAATAATCTGACTATATGGAATTAAAATATTTGCGTAATATTTTGTTGCTTCATCCATCAGTATACAATTATCAACCTCGTCGTCAAATCTTTGGGTTGAAGCAAGATGCTGACCAAACGCGTCGTTAGGCAAAAGTAACCTATCTTCGGGAATATAAGTAAACATACTATCGGGCCAGTGAATCATAGGTGCTTCAATAAACTTCAATGTTTTTTCACCAAGCAGGATTTCATCACCGGTTTTAACAACTTGAAAATCCCAGTTCCCATAATAATATCTATAAAGCCCCTCTTTGCATTTTGCGGTACCGACTAATTTTGCTTTTGTAGCAAGTTTCATTATCTCAGGAATTGCTCCTGAATGGTCAGTCTCAACATGATTGGCAATTACATAGTCAATTTCTGAAGGGTCAATAATCTCTTTTATTCTTTCAATTAGTTCACCAGAAAAACTGCCTAAAACAGTATCAACAAGGGCAATTTTTTTATCAATTATGAGATAAGCATTATATGACGAGCCTCGTTTAGTCGTATAAGTATAACCGTGAAAATTTCTAATATTCCAATCAATAGCACCAACCCAGAATACGTTTTTTACAACTTCAATTTTATTCATTAAATACCCCCCAAATCAGCGAATAGCGTAAAACGTAGAGAGGTTAGAAATTCGATTTTACTATTCTCTCGCCTCTATACGCTAACCTCTGTTGTTAATACTTTTGATTCTTTTATTGTAATAAGGATTCATCCCGACTATTCTGCTATCAAAAAATATATATTTTTATTTTAATACTTATCATTTATAGAATAGGCGGGATTCAGACTAAGGCAGGCTTAATAAAACAAGTTATAAGATAAAAGTTATAATTTAAATTAAGTCTTTCTGATTTTATTTTAACTTTTAATTTTAACCTTTAACTTGTCTTTTACAGTTTTCTTTTTACAAGCTCTATTGCAAAAGATTCTATAACATCACTAATCTTTACATCTGAAAAACCTTCCAGCATTAGCCCGCATTCAAAACCTTTTTCTACCTCTTTTGCATCATCTTTAAATCTTTTTAATGATGCAAGTTTCCCTTCATGCACAATTGTGTTATCACGTAATAATCTTGCGCCACCTGTTCTTGTAATCTTGCCATCTATAACCGTGCAACCGGCTATTGTTCCGATTTTCGCGGCTTTAAATATTTTTAATACACGAGCACGCCCGACATAAACCTCTTTTTTATCAGGTTCCAGGAGGCCTTCCATCGCTGCCTTGACATCACTTATGACTTCATAAATTATTCTGTATGTTTTTATTTCAATTCCTTCTTTTTGCGCGAGTATCATAGCAGAAGTTTCGCTTCTTACATTAAAACCGATTATTACAGCATCGGAAGCGGTAGCAAGAATTACATCTGAATCGTTTATTCCGCCGATACCGAAGTGTATTATTTTAACCGCTACGTCTTTTGTCGCCATTTTTTCTAAAGAATCTCGTAAAACCTCAATTGAACCCCTGACATCCGCTTTTAATATAAGGTTTAATTGTTTGGCTTTACCTTCAACCATATTTTTATGAAAATCTTCAAGAGTTAAATGACGACTTCGGGATAAACGCTCATTTCTTCTTAATTGCTGTCTTGTTTCGCTTATATTCCTTGCCTCTTTTTCGTCAGATACAACGAAGAATTTATCACCGGATTGCGGAGCCCATTGAAAACCCATCATTTCTACCGGAGTTGAAGGACCTGCTTCAATTAACCGTTTTCCCTTATCATTATGCATTGCACGAACTTTACCGTAGGAAGTGCCCGCAATGATAAAATCGCCGACTTTTAAAGTTCCGCTTTTAACCAGAACTGTTGCTACAGGTCCTACTTTAGGCGATACCTTTGCTTCAACTATAGCACCTACCGCTTTTTTATCGGGATTCGCTTTTAATTCCATTATTTCGGCTTGAAGTAAAATCAATTCAAGAAGCTTATCAATTCCTATATTTTTCTTTGCAGATACTTCTACCATTATAATTTTGCCACCCCAATCCTCAGCAAGCAAATTATGTCCCGACAGTTCCTGCTTGACTTTTTGGACATTTGCATTAGGCAAGTCCACTTTATTTATTGCTACAATTATCGGAACATTTGCGGCACGGGCGTGGTCAATCGCTTCAACGGTCTGAGGCATAACACCATCGTCTGCTGCTACGACTAAAATGACTATATCCGTTACCTGTGCACCGCGTGCACGCATAGCCGTGAATGCCTCATGCCCAGGTGTATCTAAAAATACGATTTCGCCGTTTGCTGTTTTTACTTTATAAGCACCTATATGCTGTGTTATACCCCCTGCTTCTTTTTCTGCAACATTAGATTCTCTTATTGCATCCATTAATGATGTTTTACCGTGATCCACATGTCCCATAATTGTTACAATGGGCGCACGAGGTTTCAATTTTAATGCATCCTCTTCTTCTTCAACCTCTTTTTCACCAAATAAAGGAACTATTTCAACTTCATAACCGAATTCTGAAGCGATAAGCGATACAACATCCTTGCCAATCCTCTGGTTTATTGTTGCAAGAATACCTAAAGACATCAGCTTTTTTATTAATTCAACTGTTTTTATATTCATTTTTGTTGAAAGCTCTGAAACAGTAATTGTTTCATCAACTTTTAGCTTAGGACGGGTAATGGAAGGTTTTTCTTCGGAAACTGGAGCTGGAACTGAAACCGCTTCAGGTTTTTTGGGATGTTCCATTGGTCTTTGAACTGTCGGTGATTTAATATTTTCTGGAAAATAAGTTATTGTTGTTTTGCTTACTTTTGTTACTTCTGCTACCTTTACAGTTTCTTTAGGTTTCTCTGTAATTTTAGTTTTTTTAAGTTTTTCCGGCTCTGCTATTTTTTTTACTTTTACTTCTTCTACCGATTTTTTCTTAACAACTTTCAGCTTTTTCAGTTCTTTAGACGCAAGTGCATTTTCTTCCGGCTTTTGAACAGATATTTTTCCTTTTTTGGCTTTAGTTGCACTTAATTTTTTCCCGTCAGCCAGTTCTTCCGATTTTAATTTTTTTGGTTTTTTGGTTTTTGAAGAATCTTTCGATTTTTCTTCACTCTTCGGTTTTCTTGGAGACATTATTTACCTCCGTCGCTTTTTTTTCTAAAGTATTTTTTGCAGATTCTATTATTCTTTGTGCTGTTTTTTCGCCGACGCCTTGAAGTGCCGTCAAGTTTTCTGTCGAAGCATTTGCTAACGATTCAATCGTTTTAAATCCTGATTTAATAAGTATTTGTGCTGTTTTTTCGCCGACGCCTTCAAGTCCGGTAAAATCATCCATCTTTTGTTCAATATTTGCCGTATCTGCGGATTTCTTTTCTGATTCGGACTTAATGTCAATATGCCAACCCGTCAATTTAGCGGCAAGGCGAACATTTTGCCCGTCTTTACCGATAGCCAGCGAAAGCTGATCGTCCGCTACTAAAACATTAGCAATTTTTTTAGATTCGTCAATTTCTATTTGAAGCACTTTTGCGGGGCTTAAGGCACTTGCAATATAATAGGCGGGGTCCTTTGAATAACTAACCATATCTATTCTTGCACCCATAAGTTCCTGAATAATTGATTTTATCCTTACGCCTTTTACTCCGACACATGAACCGATTGCATCAACTTTCGGGTTATGCGATAAAACCGCTACTTTTATTCTGGAACTCGGTTCTCTGACGATATCTTTTATTTCAACAGTATTATCGTAAACTTCAGGTACTTCTAAGCGGAAAAGATGTTTTATTAATTCCGCATGCATTCGTGATACTATCATCTGTGGACCCTTGGGCGTTTTTTCAACTCTCATAACATAAACCTTTATTCTATCGCCTATATTAAATTTTTCTCTGGGACATTGTTCCCTTACTGGCAAAATTGCTTCGCCTCGGCCTATATCAATTATGATGTTTTTTCCGACAAATTTATAGACCATGCCGTTAATAACATCGCCGACTTTTGAATTAAAATCAGTAAAGAGATTTTCCTTTTCAACTTCTCTGATTTTCTGGATTATAACCTGTTTTGCTGTTTGTGCCGCTATCCTGCCGAATTCTTCAATAGAAACCTCAAATTTAAGATCTGAATCTAATTGAATCTTAGGTTTCAGTTCCACTGCTTCTTTAAGTGAAATTTCTGTATCAGGATCAATTACTTTTTCTACAACTTTTCTGATGTGATATGCTTTTATTTTTCCTGTATTTTCATCCAAATGGACTTCCAAATTCAAATTTTTATTTCCTGAATGTTTCCTAAATGCAGATATTAATGCTGTTTCTATTGTTTTCAATAAATCGCCTTTTTTTATGCCTTTTTCTCTCTCTATTTGTTCAATAACAGGTAAAAGTTCAATCATTTGCTCTGCCATATATCCTCCAAAAGATAGCATGCAGTATACAGCACACAGTATACAGATAAAAGTCAAAATCAAAAATTCCTTAAAACTGAATCCTGAATCCTGTGTACTGCGTACTGATTTTCATATTTCTATTCTCAATTTTGCTTTGTGTATCTTTAAAATCGGAATTTTTATCTTTCTATCTTTAACTAAAATCTCCACAAAATCATTCTCGGTATTTATAATTTTGCCTTCATAAAATATATTATCTTCAACCGGCTCTTTAAGATTTATTACGGCTGTCCTTCCAATGTTTTTTTTGAAATCTTTTTCGGTTATTAAAGCCCTGTCTAAACCCGGAGAAGAAACCTCTAAATCATAATTTGAAATGTTTAAATCACTGCCATCCAGTAAAAATCCGATTATGTTACTGACTTTTTCACAATCACCAGTAGTTACACCCCCGGTTTTATCTATAAATACACGAATAATTGTCCGTCCTTTAAACTGGGAACTCTTTATTTCAATAATCTCAAAACCCTCTTTTTCTACGTCTTCTCTTATAATTTCCCTTATTTTTTCTACTATCATTGGTTTTACTCATCCACAATGTTGATGAACGGGACTAAAAATAAAGAGTGGTTTGTAGCCACTCTTGAATAACTATCAACTGTAGTTATTATATAAAAACTATTTTAGAATGTCAAGTATATTCCCTATTTTAGTCAATTTAGCCGTTTTCTCCGCTCTATATTTAACCTCAACTCCATTTTCTGCAATTGTTTTATCCGAAACCGTAATTCTTATAGGAATCCCCAACAAATCCGCATCCTTGAATTTCACTCCCGCCCGTTCATTTCTATCATCAAGAATAACATCTGTTTTTTCAGATAACTGATTATATATTAAATCGCTTACTTCTTTTATTTTACCTTCGTAAGAAATAGGAATTATTATAACCCTGTACGGGGCAACCGTTTCATTCCAGATAATCCCATTTTCGTCGTGAGATTGTTCAATCATGGCGGCAACGATTCTTGATACTCCTATACCATAGCAACCCATTATAAAATGATTTTTATTACCTTTATCATCCAGGAAGGTGGCATTCATAGTCTTTGAATATTTAATACCCAATCTGAACGTATGCCCTATTTCTATACCTCTTGAAAATTTCAGGTGATTTTCCTGACATTTAGGACATAAATCCCCTCTTCTTGTTTTTCTTAAATCGGCAATTGCCAATGGTTTATAATCTCTGTCTATATTTATATTTTTTAGATGATAATCCTTCTTATTGGCGCCTGAAATACCGTTTACTATGTTTTCGATAGAAAAATCTGCATAAATATCAATATTTTTATCGTTCAAATTTACCGGTCCCGCGAAACCTACGGGAGCGCCCAAAACTTTTTCAACAGTTTCAGCATTTGCAAGCGCAATCTGATTGCATTTTAGAACATATTTCAATTTTTCTTCGTTTATTTCCATATCTCCCCTAACAATCACCATGACAGGTTTTTCATCAGCGAGATATATAAGCGTTTTAATAAATTTTTCGGGTTTTTCATTTACAAACTTGCTTACTTCATCAACTGTTTTTAGATTAGGGGTATAAATTTCTTCCAAATCCTTTATTTCACCCAAAACTCTTTTTCCTTCAGTCCTTGAACATTCTGCTTTTTCAATGTTAGCGCCATAACCGCAATCACATGATATAATTTCTTCTTCGCCGGTATCAGCGACAACCATAAATTCATGCGAGGATGAACCGCCTATCGCCCCTGTAGTCGCTTCTACTGGACAGTATTTGAATCCGCATTTAACACAAATTCTGGAATACGCATCAAAAACAATTTTATAATAATTTGAGGCATCCTCTTCCGTAGCATGGAAGGAATATGCATCTTTCATATAAAATTCTTTTGCACGCATGACACCGAAACGCGGCCTGATTTCGTCTCTGAATTTCGTCTGAAATTGATAAAGCATTAACGGAAGTTGCTTGTACGAACGCACCTCTTTACGAACTATGTCGGTAATTACCTCTTCGTGAGTCGGACCTAAACAAAATTCCCTTCCAGCACGATCTTTTATGCGGTAAAGTTCGTCGCCATAAATTTCCCAACGACCGGTTTCAACCCATAATTCCTTAGGTAGAACTGCAGGCAAAAGCAGTTCCTGCCCGCCAATTTTATTCATCTCTTCGCGGATTATTTGTTCAACTTTCTTTAAAACAATAAGCCCTAACGGCAACCATTCATAAATACCTGAAGAAAGTTTTCTTATTAATCCGGCACGCAGCATCAATTTTTGAGATATTGTATCCGCATCGGAAGGTGTTTCTTTGACTGTCGGTATAAATGCCTGTGTGTATTTCATATTACAGTATACAGTATACAGCACACAGTATACAGATAAAAATCAAAAATTCCTTAAAACTGAATCCTGTATCCTGTATCCTGTGTACTATCCTTTACAGATTTCTGGTATAAATTTCTTAACTAATTCGTGCATTTCCTCGTCGGAAATACCTATAGTTCTTTCTGCTTCATATTGGGTATCAATCCATTCCTTAATTTTTATTGCGCCCGGATTATCTTTATCAACTTTTATTCTCATATGATGATTAATCCAGTAAATTATACCGGCAATTCCGGATTTATCGGTTATACCTACGGAAACAGGCCTTTTTAATATTTTACTTGTGTCAAATATATTATAAATTTCTTCATCTTTTAAAAGACCGTCCGCATGTATTCCTGCACGGGTAACATTAAAATTCTTTCCAACATATGGTTGATTCAGAGGAACCTGATACTTAATCTCCTTATCAAAATATTCTGTAATTTCGGTTATAACGGTTGTATCCATACCGTTAGCATCTCCCCGAAAAGCTATATATTCTATTACTAATGCTTCGGTAGGCGTATTGCCCGTTCTTTCCCCAATACCTAAAAGAGAACCGTTTGCTGCACAGCAACCATAAAGCCAGGCGCCTATAGCATTTGTTAAAGCACGATAAAAATCATTATGACCATGCCATTCGAGCCATTCCGAAGGAACACCCGCGAATTTAGTTAATCCGTACATTATGCCGTTAACGGAACGCGGCAACGAGACGCCTGGATATGTAACACCGTATCCCAGCGTATCGCATGCCCGTATCTTGACAGGCATCTTTGCATCCTTTGAAAGTTTCATTAGTTCCTGGGCAAAAGGAACAACAAATCCGTAGAAATCGGCTCTGGTAATATCCTCAAAGTGACAACGCGGGACTATTTTTTCTTCAAGTGCTTTGCTCACTATATCAAGATACATATCCATCGCTTGTTTTCTTGACTTTTTTAGTTTAAGAAAAATATGATAATCTGAAACCGAAGTAAGAATCCCGGTTTCTTTTAAACCAAGCGTTTTTACTAATTTGAAATCCTCTTTGTGGGCACGTATCCAGCCGGTAATTTCGGGATACCTGTAATTCAGACCCAAACATTTTGTAATTGCTTCCTTGTCTTTATCGGAATATAAAAAAAACTCTGATTGTCTGATAACACCGCTTGGTCCTGACAAGCGATGTAACATCTTGTAAACATCAACTATCTGTTTAACGGTATATGGCGGCCGAGACTGCTGACCGTCTCTGAACGTAGTATCCGTTATCCAAATTTCATCCGCCGGATTCATCGGCACAACCCGCCAGTTAAAAGAAACCTTAGGAACTTCTCCATACGGAAAAATATCTCTAAAAAGATTCGGTTCCTTCACATCCTGCAATTCATATTTATATTCATCTTGTTCTAAAGTTCTTGTTCTTTTATTAAATTTTAACATATTATCACCTCATTATTCTAATTAGGGTTCACTGGAAAAACTCCATTTTTCAAAATATCCTCAGGATATTTTGTCATTAAAAACCTTAACAAATGAATTTAAACTGCAAGAAAAAACTAAAAAAAAGTCAAAACCCTTGCAGTTTATAGGTGTTAATCAACCCATTCTGTCATTCCCCGTATCGGGTACGGGGCAGGCTCTGCGGAAACCCGCCTTAATGCTCCGCCAGCTGGCGGATTCGCGGGTATGACAATACATACAAAAGACATTTTTCAGCAGACTCTAATTATATTATTTTTTTTAACAATTACAATGCAGAAAAGTAATTAAAGTGTGGATTGTGTGTTTGTGCGATAGTAAGTCGAAATTAAAATTTTATTCCTACCTAATAATCCTATCCCACTATCCCACTATTACCAAATTGTCCTTGTGAATAATTTCATCGTAATCCTTATGACAAAGAATCTTTTCTATCTCTGACGATTTATGACCTTTTATCTTCTTTATATCCTCACAAGAATATGAGACAATGCCCCGCGCTATTTCACTTTTATTATTAACAACATTTACAACATCGCCTTTTTCAAAATCACCCTCAACAGATATGATTCCGGAGGGCAATAAACTCTTTGACAAATTTTTCAACGCATTTGCCGCACCGTCATCAATTATTATCTTGCCGGAAATCTTCGCACCAAACGCTATCCATTTTTTTCTTCCGTCAATTTTAACATTACTTAAAAATCTCGTGCATTTAACCCTGCCGGAAATAATATCAGTAATATTTGTATTCTTTGTTCCGTTAGTTATAAATACTTCTATACCTGATGCGGTCGCTATTTTCGCTGCTTCTATTTTTGATTCCATTCCACCAACGGAAAAACCGCAGCCCTTATCCCCAGTTGCATAACTTTCTATATCACCTGATATCTTTTTAACCTCAAAAACCAATTCCGCATCCTTATCTTTTTTAGGATTACCTTTATAAAGCCCGTCAACATCAGTATAAATAATCAGACAATCTGCATCCGTTTTTGAAGCAACAACTGCGGAAAGCGTATCGTTATCGCCAAAATTTATCTCTTCGGTCGCTACCGTATCGTTTTCGTTAATTATAGGAATAACGCTCCATGACAGCAATTTTAAAATAGTATTTCTGGTGTTAAGATATCTGTTTCTATCTTCAAAATCATTTTTAGTGAGAAGTATTTGGGCAACGGAAATATTATATCTTGAAAATTCTTCAGCCCATTTATTCATTAAGCCAACCTGCCCTATGGAAGCTGCCGCTTGCTTTGAAGGTAAATCAGAAGGCCTTTTTTTCAAATCCAATTTCACAATACCTGTTGCAATAGCACCTGATGAGACAATAACAACATCGTTTTCCATATTATGAAATGATGCTATTCCTTCAGTAATTTTTTGCAGATTCTCCTGAGCTGTTACTAATCTGCTCCCGATTTTAATAACAATTCTATTCTTCATAATGAAACTCAAAATCACCGATTTTAACTATATCGCCGATTTTAATACCTTCTTCTTTTAATTTTTGATCAACACCGATTTTTTTAAGAATATTTTGGAACCTTCTTATAGATTCCTCTTCATTAAAATTAGTCATAGCGATTAGGTCCAGTATCTTTTTACCGATAACCTCAAAATAATTGTTTATTCTAATAATGGAAAATTCTGGTTCGTATTTATAATTAATTGTTTTTATTTCTATCGGCTCTTCTTCCTTTACAGTATCTATTTTTTTTAAAATCTCCGCAAGTAATGGTTTAAGCCCTTCGCCTTTTAATGCTGATATCGGGAATACAGTTTTTCTTTTCTTTTTGAAAAGTTTCAACGACTTTTCGGAACCAGGCACATCAATTTTATTCACTGCAATAATCTGTAATTTTTTTGCGAGCTTTTTAGAATAATCTTTTAGTTCCTTATTTATCGCTAAATATGTGGAATAAGCATTTTTTTTGTTATAACCATAAGCATCTACCATATGCAAAAGAATTTTTGTACGCTCAATATGCCTTAAAAAATCGTGTCCGAGACCTTTGCCTTTTGATGCTCCTTCAATTAAACCAGGAATATCGGCAAATATAAGGGTTCTATCATAAAAACTTACTACGCCCAGATTTGGTGTCAGCGTAGTAAACGGATAATCGGCAATCTTAGGTCTTGCTGATGTGACTTTTGATAAAAATGTTGATTTACCTGCATTAGGATATCCTAAAATACCAACATCTGCAATCATTTTCAATTCCAATTCTATTGTACACTCTTCACCCGGCTGCCCCTTTTCAACTACACGCGGCGCATTATTTCTTGATGTTTTGAATGCTGCATTTCCGCGACCGCCGCGACCGCCTAAAGCAACCACTGTTTCCTGATTATTTTCTGTTATATCTGCAATAATAATATCATTTTTCTTTACAACTGTTCCGAGCGGTACATTAATGAATAAATCCTTCGAGGACTTCCCATAGCAGTTACTGCTCCACCCATGCTCTCCATCTTTTGACTTATAATGTGGATGTCTTTGTAAATCTAATAATGTTTTTAAATTCTTTTCGCCTTTTATAATTACATCTCCGCCTTTTCCACCGTTACCACCGTCCGGTCCCCCTAAAGGCCTGTATTTTTCCCTATGGAAAGATAGACAACCGTCACCCCCTTTCCCCGCCTTTATATATAGTTTCGCTTTATCTATAAACATAATAAATCAGTACTCAGGATACAGTAAACAGCAAACAGTAAAATCTAAAAAATAATCTAATAGCGTACTGTGTACTGCCTTTATACAATTGTCATTGCTAATGCCGAACAAACCGGTATAAGTAAATTATCTTTAACCGGTAAAATTTCAATTATCGTTGCTACTAATGAACCAAATAATATTTGAGAATTTCTAATAGGAAAAAATTTTGAAAATAGGAATCCCAATATCAGACAAACTATTAAATTAGTAATCGTTCCTTCCAGACTTTTCTTATAATAAATCTTATGCTTCCCGTATCGTTCCCCGACGAGAGCGGCGAACCCATCGCCAAAAGTAAGAAATAATATTGAAAGAACGGCAATTTCTTTACTAAAAAAAAATATCGCAAAAAATATACCGGAAAGCGTATAAATTAAAGTAGACGTATTTTTTACCTCTTCCTTCCTGTAAATACCTTCAAACATGTTTAAAAGTTTTTGATTTAATTTGTCATTATTGTGTCTTAATAATTCAAAAACAACAACAACTAAAATCAGAACACCCAAAGACAGAAGCACCAAATCCTTCCTTTGTGGAAATATAAAAACATAACTAATTGGTACAAGCAATATAAACCAGTGAGATATCTTTCTTCTTGCTTCAGTCGTCATAATGTTTCAACCCGCATAGTTCTTAGAACTATGTCGAGGCTTCCGCTAAAATAGGGAATAATTAATACCGCTTCAGTTACTCAGTATTATCTTATAATCTTCCCTATGCACTTGAAAATTGCTTTCAACAATAATCTTTCTGCTAATTTTTTTCTCTATTCTACTTATAAAATCTTCATTAAACACTTCTGCGATATCAGGATGAATAATCAGGCGAACCGGTTGTTCACCGCCACGTGTAACAAGTTTTATAATTTCCTTTTTAATCTTTATCGCCATTGTCTCTCTGGATAAGACCTTGCCGCTTCCTTCGCAATAGGGACAGGTCTCTGAAAGAAAATTTACCATACTTTCCATCTTTCTCTGTCTTGTCATTTCAATAAGACCAAGTTTTGTAACCGGTAAAATCTCTGTTTTTGCCTTATCCTTTTTCATTAAATCAACCAAAAGCTTATACACCTTTTTTCTATCCTGCGACCGTCTCATATCTATTAAATCAATAACTATTATTCCACCGATATTTCTCAGCCGCAATTGGGCTGCTATCTCATATATCGCTTCCATATTAGTTTTTAGAATAATTTCATCTAACGAACCTGCTTTTGTAAATTTACCACTGTTTACGTCTATCGCACAAAGTGTCTCCGCTTCTTGAATTATAATGTATCCACCGGAAGCAAGTTTAATCTTTTGTTTCTTAACATTTGTAATCTGCTGCTCAACATTATTTATTTCAAAAATAGATGTTTTACCCTTATATAAATGTATTTTATCTTTGTATTTTGGAGAAATCAATTCAACAAAATAAAGAGTATCTTCAAATTCATCCTTTGAATCAATATAAAAAGCGTTTACTTCCTCGTTCAAATAATCTCTGACTGTCTTAAAAACAAGTCTCAAATCCCTGTGAACCAACGAAACACCGGCAGATGCCTGAAACTTTTTATTTATAGTATCCCACAACCGTATCAGATATTTAATTTCCTGCTTAAAAACATTCTTTTCTTTGCCCGCACCTTCACTTCTTACTATTATCCCGCCGGTTTTTGGTCTTATCTCTTCAATAATTGACTTTAATCTGAATCGCTCTTTTTCATCAGTAATATTTTTTGATATACCAATATTGAGACTGCTCGGTATATAAACCAGATAATGACCAGGCAAAGATATCTGCTGCGTTAACTTAGAACCTTTAGTGCCCAAAGGACCTTTCGTTACCTGAACCATAAAAAATTTTGTTTTTGACAGCTCTTTACTATTAATTGTTAATTCGGAAAACGGTAAATAACCGTTCTTCCTGACACCAATATCCATAAAAGCTGCCTGAATACCATCTAAAACAGATACAACTTTACCTTTATAAACATTATTTACTATATTTTCTTCATCTTGACGTTCAATAAAAAAATCCGTAAGCCGTCCATCTTCAACTATGGCAACCCTTATCTCATCTTCCGTACAATTTGCTAATATTTCTTTCATAGTCACTCCTGATAAGTTTATATTATTGCTTAACCATTTCTCCTATTTCATTTTCATGAAAAATCTCATCCCTGTTTATCCTTAACGATAACTTTTCTTCATTGCTTAAATCAAATATTTTCTGAATAATTACATCCGGTTTTGCCGTTCTACCGGGACCAAACCTTAGCAACATCTCGATTTTACCTTCGACAAGTATCATATTAATAACGAGCGGTCTTACATCAATTTGTTTTTTGCTTTTATCGGTTAATCGTTCAATAAAAAATTCTTTTGAATCAAAAAGATTCTTTATTTTACTTGTTATTACCTCTTTATCTATATCTATAAACGGCATTAAAATAGAATACTTAGAAACATTTATAAATAACTCCATTGCTTTTACATCTATAGGAACAGCCAAAACAGATATAACATCAAGATATTTTGGGGTACTTTCTTTAAGTCGTTTCTTAGCAATCTCAACATCTATCCTGCTTTCAACCTCCATATCAAAAATCTCACAATTTGAAGTATATCCTACAGCGAGCGGTGGTCCGAAAGAAATTTTCGGTTGTGGGCTAAACCCTTCCGAAAAACAGACCGGTAAATCCGCACGTCTTACACTCTGCCTGATTGCAGACACAACCTCAAGGTGCGAAATAAACCTTAAAGGTTCTCCTTTAGAATATTTAACCCTTAATTTACCTATTGTTCTCATTGAAAAGACAGCGTATATCGCATAGGGATTAGGGGTAGGTTTCTTCAACCATTTATGTTGTTTAAGCCTTCGCTTTCTACCCTTTTACCTATCTACCTTTCTACCTATTTAATTAAGTCAGCTTATTATACCATAATTTTCAGTAAATTAAAAGAATTGAAATTTTTAAATGTGGTTAGAAGCTTTGTTTTTCGTTACTTTTGCGAGTATAAGTTTTGGTGGGTTGATTTTTTTGTTGTTTATTTTGTAGGTATTTAGTAATCTTTCTTTCGCTTCGTTTATTTTGTTTTCGTTTCCATCTGTGTGAAATACAGCAATTGTTTCACCTTTTATAACTTTATCCGATATTTTCTTTTTCAGATATATACCGACTGATAAATCAATTTTGTCGTTTCTGGTTTTCCTGCCCGCACCCAATATCTGTGAAGCAATACCGATATTGCATGTATTTATATTTTTGATATAACCCGATTTTTCAGATTTTATTTCAATTTTTTCTTTGCATTGCGGTAAAAGCGAAGGATTTTCAACTACTAATGGATTACCGCCTTGTGCTTTTATTAGTTCTTTAAATTTTTTTAATCCGCTTCCATTAATTATTGCATTTATAATTTTTTCTTTGCCTTCCTTGTTATTTTTGGCAAGGCCGAATATCAGAAGCATTTCACCGCCAAGTTCAATACATAATTCCATTAAATCCCTGGGACCGGTACCGTTTAATGTGTCAATTGCTTCTTTAACTTCAATTGAATTACCGACTGCATAACCCAGCGGCTGATTCATATCCGTTATTATTGCAGTCGTTTTCCTTCCCGCGTTTCCGCCTATGTCAACCATTACTTCCGCAAGTTTTTTTGCATCTTCGTATTTCCGCATAAATGCACCGTTGCCGGTTTTTACATCCAGGATAATCCCGTCGCTTCCTGAGGCGAGTTTTTTGGACATTATGCTTGCAGCAATCAGCGGAATTGAATCCACGGTCGCAGTTACATCCCTTAAGGCATAAATCAGTTTGTCGGCGGGCACGATTTGTTTGGTCTGCCTCATTATGGCGATACCGATTTTATTCACATTTTCTATGAATTGCTCTTTTGTTAATGCGGTATTGAATCCCGGTATCGATTCAAATTTATCAATCGTTCCGCCGGTATGTCCTAAACAACAACCTGACATTTTTGCAATTTTACCGCCGCATGCAGCTACTAGCGGCGCAAGAACAAGCGTCGTTTTATCACCGACACCGCCGGTTGAATGTTTATCAATTTTAAATCCTGTTATTGTTGATAAATCTATCTTTTCCCCGGAATCAGTCATTGCAATAGTAAAATCGGTAATTTCTTTTGACGCCATACCACTAAAATATACTGCCATCAGAAAAGCCGACATTTGATAATCCGGAATATTACCGTTTGTAAATTCCTTTACAATAAAATAAATCTCTTCTTTGGAGAGATTTTCGCCGTTTCTTTTTTTCAATATTAAATCATACATTCGCATATTAGAATCAGTATTCAGAATATCCGCCACTAAACCACTGGCGGACAAGCAGAATACAGTAAACAGTTATAAATCTAAAAAATTCTTTTAAAGCTTCATCCTGCCTGCTCCAGTATCATTGGGGTATACTATAAACTGTGTAATGTCGTTAAAACAGGCTGTCTGTAAGTTTTATATCCAAAATGTTTAACTGTATGTATTCTTTTGATTGCCAGGTGTTGATTTCAAGTCGGCATACAACGTTAACTTTTTGACCTCTTTTTAAATCAATCGCACGCCGACCTAATTGCCAGCCTATACCATTGATATTTGTTTTGCCGTTTTTTAATTGTATTCTTAGATGAGAACCATCAATACCGAAGTTTGAAAAATCATTCAATAATGCATCACTAATAATAAATACCGGATGGTTATTCCCGCTGCCGCATGGTTCCAATAATTCCATTTCTTTCATAAGAGCAAAAGAAACCCCAGAAATTGCCAATTGCATATCAACGGAAAGATGCGGTATCAGCATGTTATCTGTGATTAACTCATTACCGATAATTTTTATCCGCTTTTTAAATTCATCAATATTATCCTTTGAAATAGTTAAACCGGCAGCGGCTTTATGTCCTCCGTATTTTATTATTATGTCTTTGCATCGTTCTATAATGGAAATAACATCAATACCCTCAATGCTTCTTGAAGAACCGATTGCCTCGTTTCCGTCAAGTATTAATAACATTATCGGCCGTCCGAATTCTTTAGCCATCTGACTTGCAACTATACCTGTTACACCGTGTTTTAATCCTTCGACAACCGTAACAAATATTTTATCGTTTTCTATATCGTTTTGCTGTATAGTCGCATCTATAAAACTTTTAATGTTTAATTTTTGCAAGTCTTTTCTATCGTCATTTATATTTATAATTTCATCCATTAAAACCTGTGCCTTTTCAATACTGTCCGCCATAAGTAAATTTACCGATAAATCAACCTTTCCGCAGCGGCCGGCAGCATTAAGGACAGGCACTATTGACCATGATATTTTTTTTGCAGTAAAAGATTTTTTGTCAATCTGGAATGTGTCAAGTATGGTTCTAATTCCAGGTTTTTTGGAATTATAAAACATCTGAAGTCCGTATTTTACAAATATCCTGTTTTCCGATATAAGCGGAACTATGTCCGCAATAGTACCAAGTGCAACAAGATATAAATAATCTTCTATAAAATCTTTTTGTTTTTTTTCTTTAACCAAAACAAAACGCTCAAAAATCTTCATAGTCGCTTCGGCATCACTCAAGGCTCTATGATGCTTTTCTGTTTCAATATCAAATTCATTGATTAAAGCGCTTAATGCATATGACTCAAATTTAAAAAGTGAACGCGACATCTTGAGCGTATCTATAATTTCGTTTTTTATTTGCCTTTTTACTTTTGCTGCCGCGCAATTTATAAAAGCCATATCAAAATCTGAATTGTGAGCTATAAAAATTGAATCTCCAGAAAAATCTAAAAATTTTTCAATGACTTCCGAAATATCAGGTGCATTTTTACAATCTTCATTTGTTATTCCATGAATAGCAGTTACGTTTTGCGGAATTGGGAATCTTGGTTTTACAAGTGTTGAAAATCTTTCTTTTTCAATAAGATTTCTAATTTTTATTGCCCCGATTTCAACAATCTCGTCTGTTATCGGTGATAAACCCGTTGTTTCAACGTCAAATATTACCATATCTTTGTTGTAATATTCAGAATAAGAAAAGGCAATCGCCCTAAAAAGTTTAAAAACAACACCACATCCGGCAAGTTCTTTAAACGGATACTTTTCGTTCTGGCATTTCGGATCAATTATTGCAATTGCATTCGGAATCTCTTCTGGCGGCTCGTGATGGTCGGTGATTATTACATCAATACCTAATGATTTTGCATACTCAACTTCTTGTTTTGCGCTTATTCCGCAATCAACTGTTATTAAAAGTTTTACACCTTTTTCGTGGTAATTTTTTATAAATTCGTTATGGAGACCATAACCTTCATCTGTAGGTATATACCATAATACATCGGCATTAAGTTCCCTGAGATATGAATAAGCAATATTTGTTGAGGTAATGCCATCGACATCCCTATCCCCATAAATAAGTATTTTTTCTTTATTGTCTATTGCTTTCCTTATTCTATCAACCGCTTTTTCCATATCGTTAAAAAGGAACGGATTATATAAATGGGAAATTTTAGGTGTGATAAAATTTTTAATCTCGCGTAATGTTTTAAATCCTCTCTGCGCTAATATGGATGCAAATATTTTTGAATAGCCTGTTTTCCGGCATATTTCTTCTATCGTAGAATCATCAAATGATTTAATATTCCATTTCTTCATATTGTTAGAGTAATTACTTAGATTTCTAAAGACGATTACAGAGATTAAAGCAAATTTTTGCAATCTGTTCTTATAATCAGTATAATCACATTATCTTAATAATCTCTTTTATATAATCGGTTAATTTTGTTTCTACCTTTTTACCTATGCTTAAAACCTCTTTATGGTTTAATTGTTTCCTCAAAATTCCTGCTGCCATGTTTGAAATATAAGAGATACCCAGCACTTTTATTCCGCAATAATTTGCAACAATTGCTTCGGGTACCGTTGACATCCCTACAACATCAGCATCAAATTTTCTTATCATTTTTACTTCAGCCGGTGTTTCGTAAGATGGTCCGCTAAAAGCGATGTATACACCCTTATGCATCCTTATTTCTAATTTTTTTGCTACTAATTCCGCTTTCTTAATCAATTCGTGCTCATAAATGCTTGTCATATCAGGGAAACGTTCGCCTTGTGATACGGTATCCAAGCCAACCAACGGATTGCAACCCATAAAATTTATGTGATCTTTAATAAGCATAATATCGCCGGGTTTATATTTTTTATTTACTGCACCAACCGCAGATGTCAATATAAGTTTCTTTACACATAAGCACTTCATTAAACGAACCGGATAAGTTATATCCTTGATGCTATGCCCTTCATAATAATGTAAACGTCCGGCCATAATAAAAACTTTTTTGCCTGAAAATCTGCCTATTATAACTTCACCCCTATGACCTTCTACGGTGGATTGAATAAAATTAGGTATTTGTGAAAACGGTATTATGACTTTTTCAGAAAGAATATCGGCTATTGATGATAATCCGGAACCCAATATTAATCCAATTTCCGGTTCTAACTCGGTTTTGCTTTTTATAAATTTTGCCGATTCTTCCAGTTTTTTTAATAAATCCATAACTAATTCAAGTCTAAATTACAAGTTAAAAGTTAAAATTGAAGCACTACGGGCTTACGCCCGTAGAATCTATTATTTTCACTTCTGCGGAAATCCGCCGAAGTGTTATATTGGTTATCCATCTATGGGCTAACTCCCATAGAATTTCACGAAGGCGGATTAAATCTTCCTGTCTTTGTCTTTATTTTAATTTATACTTTTTATTTTAACTTGCCTTTATGTATTCTTGACTAATATATCGCCAATAATATCCGCTGATTCAACAACTCTGTCAGCTGCATTGGAGAGATGCCTATAAATCTCCCGTGTTTTAAGTATCTTTATTACATCATTTGTTTTGAAAAGCTCAACCAGTCCTTCACGATAACGGTGCTCCACAAAATTTTCCGCCTTTTTAGCACGGACAAGATGTTCCACACAAACACCCGGATGTTTATGCAAATTTTTTATTGCGTACGAAATATCCTTTGACGCATTATAAATTGAATCAACCATTCTTTTTATATAGCCATCCGGTTTTATTTCAAATAATACCATTTCCTCAACAGTTGATTTCGCATAATCCATAATATCGTCAATCGTTCTTGATAAAGCAAATATATCTTCTCTATCAATTGGTGTAACAAAAGAGCGGTTAAGCTCGTCAATAAGTATTCTTCTTAGTTCATCTGCTTCTTCCTCATATTTATTCACTTTTTCTGCATTTTCAGTTGAAGGATTATCAATAAACTCAACAAGAGTGGATAATCCTTCTTCAACTTTTGTTATCTGATCATAAAGCATTTTTAGAAAATCTTTTCTTTTCGGAAATGGCCACATAGATAACTCCTTAAACCAGAGATTAGCGTATAGAGGTTATAAAAACAGTGGTCAGAGGTTAGGGGTTAGAGATTTCCGCCACTGAACCATCGGCGGATCCGCCCCCGCCACTAATACTTTGGCGGGCAAGAACGACTTACTTGTCCTCCGATGACTTAGTGGATTAGTGGCGGAAGGGGACTATATACTTTCCCCTATACGCTTACCTCTATACGCTATCCTCTCCGCCAGCTGGCGGAACGCTATACGCTATCCTCTATCCCCTGAACGTTGCCCTTAGAATATTTTATTCAATATATAAAAACTTATTCCTGCTATTATCCCGCTTGCCGGTATAGTAATCAGCCATGCAACCGCCATATCTTGTGCCACTTTCCACCTTATCATTTTGGGACGGAACGCAGCACCTGCACCCATTACTGACGATGAAATTACCTGAGTTGTGGAAATCGGATAACCAAAAACTGCTGTTAAATAGATTATTAAACTTGCCGTTGTTTGTGAAGCAAATCCATGGACCGGTCTTATTTTATATAATTTTCCGCCCAACGTTTTGATGATTCTCCAGCCGCCGATACCCATGCCGATAGAAATAGACAACGCACAAGAAACAATCACCCAATGCGGTATTAAAAGTGTTTGATTTGCAGGTATTTTATATAATCCTAAAATTATTAGAGCGAAAGTTATTACACCCATAGTTTTTTGAGCATCATTTGTACCGTGTGCCAACGCCTGAGTAATGGACGATAAAATCTCCAATTTTAGGAATACTTTGTTTGCTTTAGGTGATGCCCATTGTGAAAATATCAGAGTAATTCTCGTGAATATGTATGTTATAAAAAGTCCGACAAACGGAGAAGCAATCATTATTAAAATTATATTTAGTACCCTACTCCAATTAATAGGTTCTAAACCCCAACTTAAAATAAATGCGCCGATAAGTCCTCCGATTAGAGCATGTGAAGATGAAGACGGTAATCCAAAATACCATGTAATAATATTCCATGAAATAGCGCCTATCAACGCTGCAATAATAACCGTAGCGCCTGATATGCCGGTTTGTAAAAGCCGCGGATCTACAATATCTTTGCCGATTGTTTCCGCAACCGCAGTTCCCAAAAAATATGCGCCCACAAATTCAGATATGGCTGCTATTATTAATGCCGCTTCCGGAGAAAGTGCGCGAGTAGTTATAACCATAGCAACAATATTTGCGGAATCGTGAAAACCATTTGTAAAATCAAAAAATAATGCAAGAATGATAATAATTATAGCTATTAGAATTATATGATTCATCAAATTATGTTATTTTTGAAACTCTGTCCTCGTCTAAGATTCTCTATTGCGAATATGTCCGCAATTGTCTGACCCAAGTCCGCAAACGTTTTGCGAACTCCAACATCAACATTT
>Ga0156685_1104_pt1 | contig 24612 bp, 22 predicted proteins | sample RifOxyC2_FD_112015 | JGI IMG/M metagenome (GOLD analysis project Ga0156685, IMG submission 112015) | Elusimicrobia bacterium RIFOXYC2_FULL_34_12 | reverse complement strand
ACGCCGGGCGCAAATAAAAAAAAGTAGTTCAGTTTGTGATAGAGCACTCCGATTTCCAATCGGAGGGGTCGTCCCGATAGAGTCGGGACCGGGCGCGTATTAGAAATTTAAAGGTGTCATACTGAACGAAGTGAAGTATCTCGTAGTTAGGTGTTTAAATTGAGATTCTTCTCCCGATAAATCGGGATCAGAACGACATCAGAACATCAGAACTATAGAACAATTTTTTCAGATATTGTGGTGGGCGTAGCTCAATGGTTAGAGCGTTTGGCTGTGGCCCAGAAGGCTGCGGGTTCGAGTCCCGTCGCTCACCCCATTTTAACAAACCCATCCTGTCTACTGATGCGGCTGTGATATTTTGGCTGCAACTTCAGAATCTTCTTCTCACATATCGCCACGTTGCTGCATATCGTCTCAGATTCCTGTGTTTCGCTCTATACCTCACACCCTCGCTACGAATCTGTGGCAGGCTTGTTAAAATGGAAAAAATAATTTTAAAAGTGACTAAAATGTTATGAATATTCAATCAAATAATAATATTCTTTTAACAGGTGCTGGTTTTACACATAATTTTGGTGCACCATTAGCTGATGGTATGTGGAGTGGAATTTTTAATAATGAAAATATTTATTCATTTCCTGAACTAAAGAGATTGTTATTATGTGAATTTGATTATGAAAAAATATATTATAAAGTAAAAGAAGGTAACTACAGAAAAGAGTTAAAAGATGTGTTAGAGAATGCTATTATTTCAGCGTATGATAATTTAAATAAATCCTTTTTATGTGAAGGAGATTTCCTTAAAAATGTTATTAATATACTTAACAAGTTTTGCGGTAAAAACAATACAAGAGGATATGTTTTCACGCTAAATCAAGATCTTTTTCTTGAATATAAATATGTCCCGGAATTAGTAAATATAAAAATTGAAAAGCCTTTCATTCCTGGAATAAAGAATTACGAGCAATGGTTTAATGTGAATTCAGAACAAAAAAATGAAAATATTAAACTTCCAAATGAAGATGAGTTAAAGATTAAGAAACAAGAATTTTTGGAAACAACAGGAAAATTTTTTTACATTAAATTACATGGTTCCTCTAAATGGATTAGTAGTGATGGTTCTAATAAGTTAGTAATAGGCAGAAATAAGGAATGGGAAATTGCTAAAGAGCCTCTTTTAAAATGGTACTTTGAGATATTTAGAGAAGTACTTTCTCAAAAACAACGCAAATTATTAATAATTGGTTATAGTTTTCGTGATAAACACATAAATAAAGTTATATCTGAAGCAATAGAAGAATCTAATCTAAAAGTCTATATTATATGTCCAGAGTCACCAGAAGATTTTAAAAAGCGATTTTTTAATGTTACATTGGAAGAAAGTAAAATAATGCCAAGAATATGGGATAATCTTTGTGGTTATTACCCCTGTAAATTAAGTGAGATATTTAAAGATAATACTTCAGAATATACTTTTTTGGGTAAAAGTTTTTTTGAAAATTATTTTAATTAAAGGAGAGAGCATGAAAAATATTTTTGTTATTCTGTTTTGTTTAGTTTTATTTGGATGTGCAACTCAAAAAACTACTAAAAGTTTTATTCCTACAAAAATAATTTATAAACCAACTAAAGATATTATTGTTATTACAAATCCGACTGGGGCAGTTATTGAGGTTAATAATGTGTATTATGGAAAATCGCCTGTAGAAGTTAGTTTCAAAAAGAATTCTTGGAATTTGTTTGGTAATGCAATAATTGTAGCTAATCCTGTTAAAGATGGACAATATGTTCAGAGAAAAAATATAGATCTTGATTCAATCCCCGATAATAGCAAAATCTATTTTAATATGAATTTAATACCTGCTTCTAAGGAATATGATATAAATATAAATAAATAAATCACTTAATATTATTAATATGTATTTTATTATTGGAATTTTACAAATAATGAATGTTGGAGGTTTTTTATGAATAAAAGAACTATAGCGAAAGAATGGCTTTATTTTGTTTTTTTTAATTTTTTGGATTAATTTTACCGATATTATTATTTTTAATATTTGAGGGAAACTTAAACGGAATAGGTTATATTTACACATCGTTAATGGAATTGAAAACAGGTTCAGGTAGATTTGAAAGCTATAATTCTCAATTTTTTGTCTCATGGTTTGTGATATTTTTACCCTATATTATTTTTAATTTTATTAGATCTATAGTTTATTCAATAAAACAGATTAAAAGTAAATAAGTAAATATATAGACCAGTAACACTATAAAAAAGGAGGAGGTTATGATTAAAAAGTTTTTAAGTTTAATAATGTTTTTGTTTGTGATATTGTTTATCGGTTGTGTTACAACACCAAAATTTTATATGAAAACTGTAAAAAGTGAAAATGCTCAAATTAACAACAATATTAAAATAGCAGTTATACCAGAAAACTGGTATTGGATTGGATCACCAAATTTTTTACCCAGAGCATTAATCACAGAATTTTTAGATTTGGGTTTCACAGTTGTAGAACGCTCTCAATTAGAAGGAATTTTTAAAGAAATTAAATTAGATCTTTCAGGAGCAGTTAAAGATGAAAAAACTAAAGAACGGGTTCAAGGAATAGACTTCGGTACACTTGATAAAACCTCTATTAAAAAAGCAGGAGAGCTATTAGGTGTAGATGCACTTCTAATAACGTATATAATACCAACGTATTATGATGGTATTGATAAAGCTACTTTTAGATTAGTAAAAACTGAGAATGCTGAAGTTTTACTCAGTATTACTTTAATCAATAGTCAAGAAAGTCCAATTAGCGTCAAAACAATAATTGATACAATTTCTTCAAATATAAGACAATTACTTGATGGAGAAAATAAAATTATTAATAATGAAGCAAATCTTGGTAAATCTATTACTGTGAATCCTCAAATCACTAAAGGAGAAAATACCGCCAAACTAGAAAAAAAAGAAGCAGAAAGACAAAGAAATCAAGATAAACAAAAACTTATGAGCCAGCATTATACTGAAGCAGTTAGATTTTATAATTCAGGTGAATATGATAAAGCAATTATTGAATTAGAAGAAAATCTAAAACTTGATTCCAGTCATGAACAAACTAAACAGTTATTGGAAAAAGTTAAATTAAGAAAATCAAATAAATAATGAAAATAATTTTTGTTTTATTAAGAGTAATTTCAATAATAATGTTATTAAGTGCTATAGACAAACATCCTTATGGATTTTACAACTTATTACGAATTATTGTTTGTATAACAGCACTATATGGTATTTTTAAAGCAAGAAATAATAATAAAATTAATTTGATGTGGATTTTTGGAATAGTAACTTTTTTGTTTAATCCGATTTTACCAATGCATTTAACAAGAGATATATGGAAATACATTGATATTATTACTGCAATATTCTTATTTATTTCTTTTTTTGCATTAAAAAAATCAAAAAAATAAACTAAATGATAATAGGAGGAGTTTTGAGAAAAATACTGGTATTATTAATTGTGTTTACTACTTTAGGATTATTATGGTCAAAAAACAATTCTGGGATAATTAAGATAGAAAATGGAAAAGAATTTGAATTTACTTGGAACCTTATCAGCTCTTTATATTATTGTCAATGGGCTTTAAGCTATGAAGACGATTCAGGTAAAACAGATAACTTCGTAGATTCCATGTCTGCTCTTATTAATTCGAATAACAAATATGAAGAAGCAAAATCTTATATGGTTAAGTATTTAAAAAATGAAAATGAATTTATTAATACAGTTAGTAAGGGTATAATTACTGGAATAGATTTATTAATAGATTCTAATAATAATCTTATAGAAATGATGAAAAAAATGACTAATCTTAATACAGACCATTCTGAAAATCAAGATTATGAACTAGCAAAGTTCAAAGCTCAAACTAAAAAAGGTTTTGAATTAATTACTATATCATCTGGATATTTATTATATGTTATTGTTGAGCCACCAAAAATAGAAAATCCTAAAGGACAGATACCTTTTAAAATATCTATAAGTGAAAGAAAACAATTGGTTAAAGAGTTAAATAAATTATTTAAAGAATATCTTGGACGGTATTATAAATATAAATCATTACAAAGGCAAGGAAAACAGGGTAATCCAAAAGATCAAACATTTTTAATATTTGCTGTGGATAATATAAAAAAATTACTTACAACCGAAACATATGAAGATGCTAAAAATAATGAATAATTAGAAATAAATAAAAAAAGAAAAAATAATTTTAATAAAATTGTGTTTTACAACAGGTTGGAAGCAAACAAAAAGAATTATCTCTAGAAATATACCGTGAGTAGTAGTGTGGGGTAACTACCAATTTCTAACAAAATTATACATAGAATAATTAGTTTGTTGCAGTAAACAGGTTCTAATAGCTTTTAACTTTTGACCCCATAAATGGAAATGTAAAAACCGCTGAAAATTATCAGTGGTTATTTTGTTTGTTGGAAAAAAATATTATTTTTTGAGTTTTAAAAAGACCTTGACATAAATAGATATGTTCTTTATACTTATTGGAGAGGATAATGGAGATTCAACTAAAAATATTTTTTTAATTTGCCCAATGTGCAATTCACTAATGGGAATTTTATGTTTGTAAAAATAATATATGTTAAAAAAAAATAAAAAGAAGATTATTTTTACGTTAATAGTGTTTTTTTGTGCTCTTTCTCATTTGAGAGGAGCAATTTTTTATGTTGATGTGAATGGAAATGATACTTCAGGTACGGGGAATCAGAGTAGACCATGGAAGACATTGGCATATGCTGTAACCCGTGTGCCTGCTAATTTAGGGAATACAATTCATTTAAATGCAGGTATTTTTACAGAAATACAAACATCAGAAGTGCCGACTGGAGTTAATATAGAAGGTGCAGGATCAAATAATACAATTCTTAAAGGAAATATTCTTAATTCTAATCTTAATAGCATTCCTCTTATAAGTTTACAGGCAAGTCCCATCCAATATGGTAATCAGATGTTAAGTAATTTCAAGATAGATGGTAACAGCAAAACACTTTATTCCGGTATAAAGATTAAAGGCAGACATAATGTCATAATTCACGATATTGTTTTTTCAGAAATTTATTTTTCAGGTGTAGATGTTACATCTGGCGGCGCAGCGCAAGAACATGTAGGACCAGATACCTACCTTGTGGGATTTCAGGCTTATAATCTTAGTTTCAATAATTGTTCGCGGGATATGGGAGGTTGGTCATCTGGTGTGTTGCAGTTGGCACATCTTGAGAATGCTGTTGTTCATGATATTACAATTTCAGAAAATAGGGGATATGGAATTACTTATTTAGATTATGGTTGGTTCAAAGGTCTGAAAATATATAATTGTAATATTAATGTCCCGATTATTGATACTGATGCTGGTTCGGATTTTGCGATTAAATTATCTAATGTTTATAACGATTGTGAGATATATAGTAATAATTGTAACGGACGGTTTTCTTTTGTGTATGGTAGCAAATTAAGTGGAACAAGTAGCATAAAAGTACATGATAACAAACTTATTTTTACGGGAACCGCACAAAAGGAAGCCGTTGAACTGGTTGCTTCTGATGTTGAGTTGTATAACAATTATATTTCAGGATTTGGACATGGTATTAATATTTTTGGAAAGAAAGATATTAATAATGTTTATATCCATAATAATACTTTTTTTAATCAGCTCGTTAACCAATTGTTGATTACCGTAAGCAAAAATCCGGTTAATAATTTGAATTGTTCAATAACTAATGTCGGATTGTATAATAATGTTTTTGATAGTGTTAATGGTAATGTTCCTGTGGGGGTTAGTGTTGAGTCGAATAGCGGTTCTTACGGACCATTAAGCGGTTTTAAGATTAAAAATAATATTTTTATGACCGAAAACGGTATTAACGCAAGTCTTATTAATACCTCGCCGAGCGTTAGTATTACTAATTCGGAGGTAAGATATAACTGTTTATATAATACGATTAGAGGCAATTATTCTCTTGGTGTTTCGTTCGGAAACAATTTGGAGAATACGGATCCAAAAATTACAAAAACCGGTGAACGCTATGACACATACTATACGCTATTGTCATATAGTTCTTTGATAGATAAGGGATATGATGTTGGTCTGCCGTATTTTGGGTCCAAGCCCGATATTGGCAGATACGAATATACAATTCCTGATGTAACGGCGCCTTCAAGGATAGGTAATTTATCTATGCTGGATGTTAGTAGTGTTACAGTTGTGATTCAGTGGACAGCACCGGGTGACGATGGGGTTGCGGGTACGGCAAGTTTTTATGATATACGGTATTCAAACGTTTATTCTGAAGTATCTAATTGGAGCGAGAGTGCAAGTAAATGTGGGAGTGAACTAATGCCGACGGAAGCGGGTAATATCCAGGCATATAAAATAAAAGACCTTACACCTGATACAGTTTATTACGTTGGAATCAAGGTCGGAGATGAGGTTCCAAATTGGAGTGATGTTTCAAATGTTTTAGCGGTAAAAACGGATGTTATACCTGATACGGTACCTCCGGGAAAGATTGTTGATTTGGCAGTCAGTGATTATGATAGCACAAGTATAACGTTGGGTTGGACAGCAGTAGGTGACGACGGTTCTTCGGGGACTGCTAATAAATATGAAATAAGAAGATACAATGTTTTAATAAATGATAGTAATTGGGCTTTGGCGACGGTATGTGATAATGCGATAACGGTTAAATCAACGGGTAGTAATGAAAGTTTTATTGTAGATGGACTGACTCCAAATACTGCATATTATTTTGCTGTAAAATCGGCCGATGAAGTACCTAATTGGTCTTTGGTTTCTAATTCTGTAGGGGCGACTACATTAGAAACCGGGAATAATAAACCACAGGTAAGTGATTTAGCTCAAAGCACGATAGTTGGTCAACCGTTGGGCTGGGGTGGTTGGACAACTCAGCAGAAGAAAACAACAATATTTACGATAAGCGATAAGGACGAAGGGAATACCTTTCAATATAATATTCAGTTTTCGTTAAGTTCTGATTTTTCGAGTTTGTATATAGATTCGATCCAGCCGGATACTGCGATACTCAATTCAGGTGCAACCTGTTATATTACATCGGTATTGCCCGAAGGAAGATGGTTCTGGCGAGTGCGAGCGATAGATAATACGGGAAGATACAGCGATTTCGCCAGTGGAACTGTATTAGATAATAATAATTTTGGAATAGACTTGAGTCCCCCTGTAAGTACTTTGATGAGTAGAATAGATACGTATATAACATCTGCAACAATTATAGTTTCTGCAGCTGACGGATTATCAGGTTTAAATAGTGTTCCGGATAAGATAAAATATACAAAATCACAAAATTTTGATACAGGTTCTGTTATAGAAAGTGATTGGTTTGATGTTAATGGAATATATGTTGAAGGGTTGGAGCCCAATACTACATACTATTTTCAGGCTAAGACTAGAGATGTTTTAAATAATGAGAGCAGTTGGACAGGCACATATAATAAGGTGACTAAATGCAATTTTCCTGAAGTTACTTGGGGCGAGGTTTATGCCAGTAGCATAAGTATTGGTTGGACAAATTCGGTGCCGGGTAACCCTGATAAGACAAGATATTTAGTTGAATTGTCAAGTACTAATTTCAAACCGGGTACAGTTATGGTCTGGAGTGAGACAACCTGTGATGCATCAGGTATTACAATATATGGGTTGTATCCACGAACTGTTTATTGGGCGCGTGTGAGTGCAATAAATTATAGTAATGAAGCATCAGTTACAATATTGGGTAATAGTAAAATAACATTATCGGCAGGGGGTACTGGGAGTGGAGGTGGAAGCGGTGGTGGTGGTAGTGGCGGAGGCTATAATGATATGTTGCCGCCTGATGAAGTTAATGATTTGATGGCAACACCATTAGGGGAAAATAAGATTAAGCTTGATTGGTTGGAATCAACAAGCGACGATATTAAAAATTATATGGTGTATATGTCTACTGGAGATATGGATTATACTACTCCAAGTTATATTGTTAGTAGTACGCAAACTGAAATAACGATAGATGATTTGATAGACGGACAGGAGTATAAGTTCGTCGTAAGAGCAGTGGATGAGTATGGAAATGAAGATATGAATACCGATATAGTTACTGAAACCGCTGTTGAAGATTTATTAGATAGGACATTAACAAGATTAAGCACCCCTACTAATGGAGTGAAGATTAGCGGTACTAATGTTTTGTTACTGGCTGAGAATTTGTTGGGAGCAACGACTAATATTAAAGAAGTGACATTTGAATATAGAAAGGTCGGAGATACAGACTGGACAGCTGTACCAGTACCAATACATGTTAAAGGGCAGAGCAATCCTGATACGGGATACCCGTATTATATGCAATGGGATGTTAGTAGTATAGCTAATAATCAACAATTAAATTTAAGAGCACGAGTGACAAATGTTAATGGTGTTGAAGAAGAGCAACCGGGATATATTACAATAAAGATTGACCATGTAGACCCTGATATACTGGAAACAGTGGACCATAAATATGAACGTGTGGACAACCGTAAGTTGAATATAGTCAGGATTCTTGATACTTATTCAAACACATTAGGTTCAGTAAAAATATCAACTGGTGTGTTAGTTTATGGTGCAACCGATAAGATTAAGATAATTATGGATCCTTCAGATGCACCAACTGTAGATGAAAATTTAATACGAATAGGTTATACTTATAAGATAGAGTTTGAAAGTGGACAGACATTCTTTTTTGAGGATTTGGAGATATCATTGCCGTATAAAGATGAAGATAATGACGGTAGAACAGATGATAATGATGTATTGAGTAACAAGTTGGCAATTTATACCTACAATGGTGAGAAAGTAAAATGGAGCAAAATAACGTCGTCTAGACTTAATAAAATGATAAAAATAGTCACTTGCAAGACAAACCATTTATCATTCTTTGGTGTTTTTGCAGTGGTGCAAAGCGAATTAGTTATGGCACATGTATATCCTAATCCGTATAAACCGTCGATCGGGCATACTAAAATATTTTTTACTAATTTAACATCACATTCTAAAATACAGATTTTCAATACATCAGGTGAATTAGTGTATCAGGATGAGCGGGATACACCATTAGGCGAGCTTACTTGGGATACAAATAACAACGATTTAAAACCGGTAGCAAGCGGTGTGTATATATTTATGATAATAAATGATATAAACCAAATGAAGCGAGGGAAGTTGGCTATTATAAGGTAAATAACGTTATATCGTTTATAAAATAGTCACGGGGTAAAGTACTGTCATGCCCGTAGCAGATTTAATCGTAACCGTCCTTTTTGGGATGGTTTTTTTTGGAATTCTTTTTCCGTTTTTTGCATCAAATAAATAGTAAGACAAATATATATTTTTTTGTAAAAGTCGAAATTACTGTACTAAATGACAACGATAGTTTTTCGAGGTTTATATAAATATAGAAAGTATAAGGAATTTATTTAAAGGAAAAAATAGATTCGCGAAATATTTATATTTATTAATTGTTGTTGTTTTACTAATCAACTTAACTACAATATTTTTGTTAAGCCTGCCTTTTTTTGAATCAATATTTATTATTAAAAAAAATCTTTTTAGCGTTATTGCGGTAATTGTCATGGTTTTAACTGCCTTTTCATTTTTAAAAATGCATGGTTATTTTAAACAAAAGAAAGAGGAAGCAAAATATAGAAATATAATTGATACGGCAATGGAAGGATTCACTATTATAGATAGTAATGGGAATTTTATTGAAGTGAATAAAGCATTCTGTAATATGTTAAATTATAGTAGAGAACAAATACTTAAAATGAATATAAAAGATTTAGACATCGTAGAAAAGGACGATGAAATTGCACAACATATTTACAGGATAAAAGAATATGGACACGATAAGTTTGAAACCCAGATCAAAGGGGGAAATGGGATGATTATCAATGTTGAGGTAAGTATAAGCCATATGATTCAGTGTAATAAAGATTTATATTTCTCATTTGTTAGAGATGTAACGCAAATAAGAAATATAGAGGAAGTGTTAGGAAAGGAAAATATAAGATTGAAAGCTCTTAATGATATCAAATCGGAATTTATTTCTGTTGTTGCCCACGATTTGCGGACACCGCTAACATCAATAATAGGTTTTGCGGATACGCTATCAAATAAAAAAATAAAATTAACAGAAGATAAAAAAGAAATATTTTTAGGTTATATTAAGGAAGAATCTAACAGGTTAGGAAGATTGATTTCTGATTTTTTGGATATACATACAATGGAGGAAGGTAAGCTTGAATTTGATTTTAAAAAAGTAAATATCGGAGTGCTTATTAATAATACGTTAAGGATGCACAGCATAAATACCAAGGGAATAAGATTGGTTTTCGAATTCGAACAAGACCTGCCTGAATTAAGTTTGGATAAGGACAGAATAAGGCAGGTATTACAAAATCTCATTGAAAATGCCATTAAATATTCACCGCAAAATTCAGTAGTGACAGTTACCGCAAAAAAAAATCTCAATGAAGTTCAGATTAAAGTAATTGATCAGGGTCCCTGCGTTCCTAAAGATGAGAGAGAAAAAGTGTTTCAGAAATTTTATAGATCGGAAAGCGATGTGTTAAGAAAAAAGCGGGGTACGGGTTTGGGATTGTCGATTGTGAAGATGGTAATTGAAAAACATGGTGGAAAGATATGGGTAGAAGATAATTTTCCTTTTGGTTGTTGTTTTGTTTTTAATTTGCCAATAAACGATAAAAATATGCACTAACGAATTAAAAGAATAAAATGGATTAGGAAATATCATTCCCGGTTTGACGGGATTTTTTATTTTCTAATCCGCTTTCGTGAAATTCTACGGGCGTAACACGTAGCGATTCAATATTTATCCTGCATCCAGAAGACCACGCCTGTAAGGGCGCACCTAAAAGTGCGGATGAATGGTCTTCGGGCAGGATTCCGCTCCGTGGAATCCTGAAACAAAAGATACCACGGGTTTTTAACCCGTGGAGCTTCATTTAAAAAAATATTAAAAGTTTTTAATCTATTTCTAATCTTATTCTAATAAATTTATACTAAACTATAGAAAAAAGAAATTAAAATTATTGCGGAGGTATGGAGAATGAATAATTTGTTGGATTTAATCGTTGCATCTTTCATCATAGTAACAAATGTATTTTTGGGACCAAAATACTATGTGAAAGAGAATTATGAGGATAGGAAATCGGAAGTTACTGTTAAATCGGTCAAAGGTGATTCCGATTTGAAAAAAATAACTTTTATTTTACATAAAGAAAAAGTTAAAAATGTTAGAAATACTGCCTCAAGAAGAAATGAAAAATATAAACAAATGTTGGGCAGATTAAAATGGAAAACGCTTCCTGTTTCATATGGTGTAAATTCCGAAGAATATTTTTCCTATATTCATAATACGTCGCAGGAATGGAATGATAAATTGAGTGCAAATATATTTGCACAACCGGAATGTATTACCAGCGGTAGTTTAATTAGAGACGGCTATAATACATTTTCCTGGCAATCGCTGAGTTCTTTTTTTGGCAGAGATGTGATATCAGTGACACGGATAATTTACAACACTCGTCAAAAAACAGTAGTTGAATTTGATGTTGCTTTTAATTCTGACATGAATTGGAGTGTGAATCCGAAAAGTGACAATGATGTAAACAAAGTTGCCTCAGATGCGTTTAAAAATGTGATTTCACTAATTGACTTAAAAAATAATGAAATTCCGGAATCAAAAATGTACGGATATTTAAATCAGGGTGTAATCAACAAATAGAAAATATTTTTTTAAAAAGGATAGTACAATGAATATTTTAATAATTTCTACTAATCAGAATAAAAAACCGGTTGTGGTTATGCCGCTTGGAGCATGTATGGTTGCCGAAGCATGTGGGAAATTAGGGCATAAGATAAAAATGCTGGATTTAATGTTTGTTAAGGACACTTTAAGTGTTTTAAAAAGAGAAATAAATGTTTTTAAGCCGGATATAGTAGGATTATCTGTAAGAAATATAGATAATAATAATTTGAATAAGCCTAAATTATATATTGGGAAACTTAAAGATTTGGTTAATGTAATAAAAAATAATAGTAAGGCGACTATTGTTTTGGGTGGTTCTGCGGTCGGTATATTACCGGAGGAATTGTTGCGTTATACGGAGACATCTCTTGCGGTAACCGGATACGGAGAAATCGTATTCCCAAAATTAATAGATGCTATTATTAAGAATGACTCGTTAGATATTCAAGGTGTTGCCCGTATAGAAAATAATAGGTTTATTGAAAAAAAGTTTTCAAGTTATTTTATCTCAGATTTATGTAATGTGCCTGATTTTGAAAAATGGATAAATGTTAAACGCTATCTCAAGCAGCAAGGCAGTATACCGGTGCAGACTAAGAGAGGTTGTCCTTATAATTGTATTTATTGTACTTATTCAATTAATGAAGGAAAGAAGTATCAATTATTCAGTCCTGAAAGTGTTGCTGATTCGGTTGAAAGGATTGTTGAAAAGGGATTCAGTGATATTGAATTTGTTGATAATGTGTTTAATTCTCCATATCAGCACGCAGTTGATGTTTGTGAAAATATCAAAAGTAGAAAGATTAATGCAAGATTTAATACTATGTCCCTTAATCCGAGCTTTATTAATGATAGACTTCTTGATGTTATGGATGATATAAATTTTACCGGAATAGGAATAACAGCAGAAAGTGCTTCGGATACAGTTTTGCAGAATTTAGGTAAAGGATATAATTTATATGCGTTGAAGAAGGCGGCTTTATCGGTTCTTAGACATAATATACCCTGTTTTTGGATGTTTATGTTAGGTGGTCCCGGTGAAACTAAAGAAACGGTTTTAGAAACTTTGGAATTTGCGAAGAAGTTTATAAAGCCCAAAGATATAGTGTCTTTGACGATAGGTATTAGAATTTATCCGGGGACGGAACTTGAAAAGAAATCAAGAGAGGAAGGCATTTTTAATACCGGCATGGTTGATTTATTAAATCCCTTATTTTATGTTTCACGGGATTTGGATAGGGATTGGATTGTTTCAAAAATAAAAAAGTATAAAGAAAAATATTTTAATTTTATTGACTTGGATTCCATGGAATTAAGTTTCTTACCTTCAATATATGGATTAGGATATTTATTCGGAATTAAACCTCCTTTATGGAAAAATATCTCATCTGTGAGACAAATAACGAGGTTTTTGGGGATTAATTTATGAAAACAAAAGAAAAAACAAGTTGTGTACACCTTGCTTCAGTATCTACTGTTGTGCCTTCTTTTAGCGCGACCCAGCAGGAAACGGAAATATTTACTGAAAAAAATTATAGAGGTAAGATTGGCGAAAGAGGTTTTAATATTATGCATAAAGTATTGAATCATCCGAGCATACAAAAACGTCACTATTCGGTTGATAATTTTGAAGTGTTTTTAAATGAAGATGCAGATAACAAGATTAAACGCTTTACTGATTCTGCGGTTGAATTATCAAGCAAAGCGATAAAAGAATCATTGCTGAAAGCAGAAATTTCAACCAAGGAAGTTACTGCTCTTGTTGTTAATACATGTACGGGATATATTTGTCCCGGAATTTCGACATATCTAATAGAAAAACTTGATTTGAATAAAAATATACAATCATATGATCTTGTAGGCAGCGGTTGCGGCGGGGCAATACCAAATATTAAGATTTGCGAAGCGTTAGCCGGAGAATCTACTGATAATATAGTATTAAGTGTTTCAGTTGAAATCTGCAGCAGCGTATTGCAGATGACAAATGATCCAAGCCAGTTGGTATCAAATTGTATTTTTGGTGACGGTGCGTCAGCATCGGTATTATGGAATAGGCCTTTGGGGCTCAAACTTGTAGGAATAGAAAGTTTATATATTCCTGAATATCGCGAAGACATACGTTTTATCCATAAAGACGGGCAATTGCATAACAAATTATCTTCAAGACTTCCTGTCTTAACCGGTAAAGCAGCATCAAAATTAATAGATAATCTTTTAAGGAAATCCGTATTAAAAAAGGAAGACATTAAGCACTGGGCGTTTCATCCGGGCGGTGAAAACGTTATAAATGCAGTGAAAAAAGAAGTTGGTTTAAATGAAGAACAATTATCACATACAAGGTCCGTATTATCAAAATACGGAAATATGTCTTCTCCTACCGTGATGTTTGTTCTAAATGAAATTCTCAATAAAGGTGTCAATGTAAACGATTGGTTAATTGCAGTATCTTTTGGAGCCGGTTTTTCTGCACATGCATATCTTTTAAGGGTGTGAAATTGAAGTTTTTATGATATTTAAAAGTAATATTTTATTGATTGCTATTATATTTATTCATTGCCAAGTATCAGCTGCAGCGAAAACTAATTTACCACTGAGAAGCATTAAATTGCCAGAAGGATTCAAAATAGAGGTTTTTGTTAGTAATCTAAAAGGTGCGCGTTCGTTAATTCTTGGAGAAAAAGGGACTGTTTTTATAGGGACACGCAGCGAAGGAAAGGTTTATGCAATAAATAAAGAAAAAGAGGTTATTACTATTGCCCGTGGTTTGAATATGCCTAACGGAATAACATTTTATAATGGCACGCTTTTTGTTGCTGAAATAAATAGGATATTAAAATACGCTGATATTGAAAATAGATTAAAGAATCCTCCCGAGCCAGAAATAATAAATGATACTCTTCCGCAAGAATCGCATCACGGGTGGAGATATATCGGTTTCGGTCCCGATAAAAAACTTTATGTTGCAATAGGAGCGCCTTGCAATGTTTGTATATCTAAAGATGAACGTTTCGCGACTATAATGAGGATGAATATTGACGGCAGTGGAATGGAGATATTCGCTTACGGTATACGGAATAGCGTCGGTTTTGATTGGAATCCGAAAACAAAAGAACTATGGTTTACTGACAACGGAAGAGATTGGCTGGGAGATGATATCCCGCCGGACGAACTAAACCGCGCCCACAAAAAAGGTTTGAATTTCGGATTTCCTTATTGTTATGGAGATAATATTCGAGATACTGATTTTAAAAACTTTTCTTACGAGGGATTTATTAAGCCAGAAATGAATCTTGGCCCACATGTTGCAGCTCTCGGCATGAGGTTTTATACCGGGAATATGTTCCCGCAGGAGTATCATAATCAAATATTTATAGCCGAGCATGGTTCCTGGAATCGCACAAAACCTATAGGTTACAGAATAACTTTAGTACAATTAAAAGATAATAAAGCAATAAAATATGAAACATTTGCAGAGGGTTGGCTGATAAATAAAAAAGTGTGGGGACGGCCTGTTGATGTATTAGTTATGCCGGACGGCGTATTACTTGTTTCGGATGATAAAGCAGATGTGATATATAGAATAAGTTATATTACCGAATAAGGTAAAGACGATTGGATTTGCCCGCAAATGCTTTAATAGGAGAGCATTTGGGAATGACAAAAGTTATAGACGGTGATTTGGTAAAAGGCATGAGATGGTATGATAATGAATGGGGTTATACAAACCAGATGATTAAAGAGGCAGTAAGAATTACTAAAGAAAGACTGTGACTGTCGGAGTTAATATGAAAAATATTTTTCGAATTTTATTCTTAATTTTATTTACCGTTTTTTCATTTGTATTTTTTTCAAAGTCATACGAAGCACAACAAACAAAATTAAAAGCAAAAGCTATCCTTTATAATCCTTTAGGAAAAAAGGTCGGCGTAGTATTATTCAAACAGGAAACGAGCGCTGTCAGAATCATGGTTGACATAAAAAATCTGCAATCGGGGATACATGCATTCCATATACACGAGCATGGTAAATGCGATTTTCCGGATTTTCAAACATCGGGAGGGCATTTTAATCCTTTAAATAAAGAGCACGGATTTTTAAATCCCAAAGGTCCTCATGCCGGTGATCTACCAAATCTGGAGGTTAATAAAAACGGAACCGCATATGTTGAGTTTGAAACAGGATTGGTTACGCTTAAACTTAATGCCAAGAATTCGCTTTTAAATAAAAATGGTACCAGTGTGATAATTCACGAAAATCCGGATGATTATTTAACAAATCCTGCGGGTAAAGGAGGCAAACGGATAGCTTGCGGAATAATAAAAGAAGAAATGGAGTAGATTATTTTTTGATATGATGAGGGGTGTGATATGTTTGGAAAAGGAATTACAGTTTTTAAGTTATTTGGATTTGAGGTTCGTATTGACGCAAGTTGGATTTTCATTGTCGTATTAGTTACATGGACACTAGCATTGGGTTTTTTCCCTTATCGTTATTCGGGGCTTTCGAAAGGAACCTATTGGTGGATGGGAATTATAGGCGCTTTAGGACTATTTGCTTCTATTGTTTTTCATGAACTGTTTCATTCTTTAGTAGCGAGAAGATATGGTTTGCCTATACATGGGATTACACTTTTTATTTTTGGTGGTATTTCAGAATTAGAAGATGAACCACCAAGTGCAAAAGCAGAATTTTTTATAGCTTTTATGGGTCCTTTTTCTAGTATTTTTTTAGGATTTTTATTTTTTGGAGTCTCTTATTTAATGCGTACAAATAATTGGCCTGTATCGGTATTCGGTGTTTTTGCATATATTAGTTGGATCAATTTTATTCTTGCATTTTTTAATTTGGTACCTGCATTTCCGCTTGATGGAGGTAGAGTTTTGCGTTCAATACTATGGCAGTTGAAAAATAATATTTTTTGGGCTACACATATTTCTTCATGGATTGGTTCTGCTTTCGGAATGTTTTTAATTCTTCTTGGAGTAGTATTTGTTTTAATTGGTTCTTTCATCAGTGGCATATGGTTTTTTCTTATTGGAATGTTCCTTCGCAATGCTGCAAAGATGTCGTATCAACAGCTTTTACTGAAAAAAGTTTTACAAGGTGAATCTGTAAAACGTTTTATGAAGACAAATCCGATAACTGTTCCCCCTGATACTTCACTAACGGCATTTGTTAATAATTATATTTATAGATATCATTATCCGACATTTCCTATAGTAAATGAAGATAAACTCATTGGTTGTGTTGGTTCCGATGAAATAAAGAATGTATCACGAGAGGATTGGGATAGACAAACTGTTCAAAGTGTTGTGAAACAATGTTCAACCGATAATACCGTAACTTCTGATACTGATGCTATGAAAGCGTTTCTAAAAATGAATAGGACCAATAATACCCGACTTATGGTGATTGAGAATGATCGGTTGATTGGTGCAATTACTCTGAAAGACATGTTTCAGTTTTTTTCTGCAAAATTAGCTCTTGAAGGTGCAAATTACGAAGAATGAAATTACCTTTAAATAAAACAAAAATTGTATGTACTATTAGACCTTCATCAAGGGCGTCTTATGTACTTAAAGAGATGATTAAAAATGGAATGTCTATAGTACGCAATGGATAGATGCCGAAGGTTTAATCGCTCTTGACGATGCAGTAATAATATCGTTATTAAATGCATTAATAAAAAATTTCGATTCTATACATCTAAGGAAAAGATACCTTCATGTGTTTTGTACAATGTAAGAAAAAGGTTTTGGATAGACAGCTGATTCAGCTACTTGATGCGATGCATGACGCAAGTGTTGGAAATACAATTATGATGATGGCAAAACGATTCTTAATTATTTTAATAAAAAAATGGAGAACAGAAGCAATCCCAAATTACCTTTAATATCAACTCCCGAATAACTTCCGAACTGCCTTGCCTGCCCGCTTGAATTAAGTATCAGGCAAGGCACTTACCTTTAAACTACTAATTCTGAATGAATTTTGATTTGAACATTATAATTCCTACACAATTATGACATAGGTTACTCTAAAGATAACAGATAATTGTTGACATAAATTCTAAATATGGTATAATTTATCCAATTAATTGATTGAGTTATTTTTCTATTAAACCAGAAAAATTATCTTGATTTATGTTTTTATGTTTAGTATAATAACAAAATAATTTAAGGGGGAAAAATTATGCTTGAAAAACCGAGAAAGAAGAAAATCATAGAATCATTCAAGGTTCACTCAACAGACACAGGCTCGCCGAACGTGCAAATAGCTATAATGACTGAAAGGATAAACCAGCTAAGCGAGGAGCATTTTAAAAAGTATCCTAAGGACCATGCTTCAAGAAGAGGACTTCTTAGACTTGTAAGTAAAAGAAGACAACTTCTAAATTATTTAAAGGAGAAAAATCCAAAGAGCTATTCTGAAATTATAGGAAAGCTGGATATAAGAAAGTAAAAAATGAATGAAATTAGAATCGACATAGAAGGTAAGCCGCTGATTATAAAGACAGGGGAATTAGCAAAACAATCGTCTGGTGCCGTAACAGTTCAATACGGTGAAACAGTTATTTTGGCTACTGCAAATGCAAATTTAACTCCGCAGGAACCTAAGTATTTTCTTCCGCTTACGGTTGACTATCGCGAGAGAACATATGCAGCGGGAAAGATTCCCGGTGGTTTTTTTAAAAGAGAGGGAAGGCCGAGAGAAAAAGAAATATTAACCTCAAGAATGGTAGATAGGACAATAAGACCGCTTTTTCCAGAAAATTATTTCTGTGAAACACAGGTTGGTGTTACGCTTTTATCTTCGGATATACAAAATGATTCCGATGTTTTATCGGTAATCGGTGTTTCTGCCGCACTTCTTCAATCGGGTGTACCGTATTTTATACCGGTTGCAGCAGTAAGAGTCGGAAGAATAGATGGAAAGTTTGTTATAAATCCAACATTTTCAGACAGGGAAAAATCAGACGTAGATTTATTCATATCTGCAACTGAAAAAGGTATAGTAATGCTGGAAGGCGGACCAAACGAAATTGACGAAAAAACAATAATAGATGCTATAAAATTTGGACTCGGTTTCATACCCGAGTTAATTAATAAGCAGAAAGAGTTTATAAATCCTAATAAGGCAGCATTTAAGGCACCCATTATTGATGAAACCGTTAAAAACGAAATAACAAAAAATTATAAAGAAAAAATTAATGATGCAGTGAGAATTCACGAAAGAAAAGAAAGAGAATTAAAAATAAATGAAATAATGGTTCAGGCAAAGTTGAATTTTCCGGAAAAAGAAAATGATGTTGAAAACGTCATAGAAGAATTAATCCAAAAAGAAGCACGTAATATGATAGTAAATCTCGGGGTTAGATCTGACGGTCGTAAACCCGACGAGATAAGAAACATAGATTGTAAAATAGGGGTTCTACCGCGCACACACGGTTCAGCAGTTTTTACACGCGGCCAGACACAAGCGCTTGCAACCACAACGCTTGGCACACCGCAGGATATGCAGATAATGGATGAACTTGAGGGTGAATATAAAAAAAGATTTATGCTTCATTATAATTTTCCTTCATTTGCAGTCGGTGAAGTAAAACCCGAGAGAGGTCCCGGAAGACGCGAAATAGGACACGGAGCTCTTGCGGAAAAATCACTAGAAAAGGTTTTACCTTCCGAAGAAAATTTTCCTTATGCAATAAGAATTGTTTCGGATATTCTTGAATCTAACGGTTCTTCTTCCATGGCTACGGTATGCGGCGGTTCACTTGCTTTAATGGATGCTGGTATCCCGATTAAATCCGGAGTGGCCGGAATAGCAATGGGATTGATGACCGAAGGTGATAAATATGTTATTCTGACGGATATACAGGGACTCGAAGACCATTACGGTGATATGGATTTTAAAGTTGCAGGGACAAGGGTAGGTATAACCGGAATACAGATGGACATTAAAATAGATTCGGTCAAAATGAATATTTTAGAAGAAGGGCTTGAAAAAGCAAAAATAGCAAGATTAAAAATTCTTGATATTATGGACAAAACAATATCTCAATCCAAGAGTGCGCTTTCTGAATATGCACCTAAAATGATTACAATAATGATTGATGTTGCAAAGATAAAAGACGTTATTGGTTCAGGCGGTAAAATTATAAGAAAAATAATTCAGGATACAGGTGCTGAAATTAATATTGAGGATGACGGTAAGATAACTATATCTGCAGTAAACAGCGAATCGCTGAATATGGCAAAACAAAGGATAGAAGACATTACTGCCGATGTCGAAGTCGGTAAAATATATAAAGGCAAAGTTGTTTCAATTACAAACTTCGGAGCATTTGTTGAAGTTTTGCCAAACAAGGACGGGTTAGTTCATATTTCCCAGATAGAAGAAAAAAGAGTTGAAAAAGTTGAGGATGTATTAAAATTAGGTGATGAAATATGGGTGAAAGTAATGGAAGTAGACAAGCAGGGCAGAATCAATCTTTCCAGAAAACAAGCAATGAAAGAAATGGAAAAAAAATAAAAGAAATTGAAGAAATTCTTTCCGCATATAACTTTATGAAGGCGGAAGGGCTTTTAGAGATTGAATATGTTTCTGATGATACAAAATTTAAATTAAAGCGTAAAAATATTGCCGTTTCTTCCGCTAATTATTTTATAAAGGAAAGGAATAAAGAAGAAGAGAAAAAAGAAGAGGTTATCCGAGATGCTATAAGCATAAGGACGCCGCTTTCAGGTACTTTTTATGCTACGCCTAAGCATGGTGAACCACCGTATGTAAATGTCGGAGATACGGTTGAAGAAGGGAAAACTGTGTGCATAATTGAAGCAATGAAAGTAATGAATGAAATAAAGGCCGATACAAAATGCAAAATATTAAAAATATTGGCTGTCAATGCCAAACCCGTTTCTACAGGTGAGGTTCTTTTTTTGGTTAAGCCGATATAGAAGGTTAGAAGGAGGAATTGGTTTTATGATGACGGAAATTGGTTTCACCGCAGGAAAGATTTGGAAGTATTTGGATAAAAACGGAGAAGTTACGGCATTAAAGCTTAAATCGGCATTAGGAATAACAAATACTGTTTTGTATATGGGTATTGGCTGGCTTGCGAGAGAAAACCAAGTAAATATTGTTGAATATGCAAAAGGATATAAAATATCTTCAAAGAAATAAAATCCATAGCATAAAATAATTATTGCAAGCAGAATTCAGTGAGAATTTAAAATTAAGTTTGCTAATAATTAAATTTTAGCGGGATAAATCCCGTTAGAAAATGTTGTGGAATAAACATTCCACATTTACTAAAATTTTAATGATGTTTTATGAATCTTTTTTACTCGGACTTATCCAGGGCATAACTGAGTTTCTTCCTATTTCCTCAAGTGGTCATTTGGTAATCTTTCAAAAAATATTAAATGTAGGTAATCAGATTGAATTTGATGTTTTTTTGCACTTTGCAACGGTTTTTGCTATTATAATATTTTTCAGAAAAGATGTAATTGAATTAATCAAAGGTTTATTCGGCAAAAGCACAATCGGCAAAAAAATGGTTTTGGGCATAATAATCGGTTCTATTCCCACCGCAGTTATAGGTTTTATATTTAAAGATTTTTTTGAAGCAAAGTTTGGACAACCGGGAATTGTTTCGGTAATGTTAATATGCACAGGTTTGATTTTGTGGTTTTCGGAAAAATTTTCAAAATCGGATATTTTTAATAAAAATTATACATCGACAAAAATGCTCGATTACTTGCTGATAGGATTGGCACAAGGTATAGCAATAATGCCGGGGATTTCTCGCTCCGGCGCAACTATATCTATGGCGCTACTTCTGGGTTTGAAAAAGGAATGGGCTTTCAAATACTCTATGCTTTTATCAATACCTGCGGTTTTAGGTGCAGGCATCTTGGAAATGGAAAAGGTTAAAATAACATCTCAATATTTTCTCGGAGGAATTATAGCCTTTTTTTCCGGAATATTAGCTTTATATGTTTTATCAAAAATCGTAGTATCAAAAAAATTACATAATTTTTCATATTACCTTTGGTTAGTAGGCATTTTAGGATTAATTTTTATATGAAAAGAAATGATATTCGTGGTTTAATATTAATTGTATTAGGTATTCTATTCCTATGGTTCTTATCTTTTCCGCAGCATTCAGGAATCGTAGGTTTTCATTTAAAAAAAATAACAGGTGTAGTATTTGGTAAGGCATCGTATATATTCCCGTTCATACTATTATGGATAGGTATAAAACTTTCGTTCAACAAGAAATTGAATAGTACTAATATTAAATTTGTATCCGATATATTTATTATAGTATGCATCTGTACAATCCTTTCCCTTATAACCAAAGATCTGCCGAATAAAAATTTTGGCGGTTTTGTCGGTAAATATTCTGAAATCGGATTAAAAAAAACCGTAGGAACTTTTGGTGGCTGGGTTGTTACATTAGGTGTATTAATGATTTCAATATTTCTAACAACCGGAATATCCTTTGAAGATTTTTCTTATTATTTGGCAAAATATTTAAAGCCGAAAAAGAGAAGAACATTGGCTGACATAGATTCAAAAGACAGAGAACTTCCTAAAGTATCAATTCCTAAACCCGTTGTTATAGAAAAAGAAGAGCCGATAGAAATTATTAAGACGAAAGAACCTAAAATTGTTAGAGAAAAAATAGATAATAAAGTATACAAATCTGATTTGCAGGCTAAAGATAAAAAAACAGATTTGACCGAAAGTAATCAAATAGAATATAAGTTGCCATCAATAGAGCTTTTAGACGAACCTAAAAGCGTAGAGACCCAGGTTTTAGAAGACGAACTTCGCGAATGTTCAGAAAAACTAATAAAAACACTATCAGACTTTGGAATAACCGCTACTATGGATTCAATAAATCCCGGACCCGTAATAACAAGATATGATATAGTATTAGCACCAGGCACGAAAGTGAATTCAATAACTAATCTTTCAAATGATATTGCTCTTGCAATGAAAACGGAATCAATAAGAGTTCTTGCTCCAATCCCGGGAAAATCTGCCGTAGGTATTGAGATACCGAATCCTAAACAGGCGGTTGTAGGAATAAAAGATATTATTGTATCGGACAAGTTTAAATCTTCAAAATCGCTGCTGACTTTTGCATTCGGAAAAACAACTTCAGGAGAACCATTCTGTGATGACCTTGCACCTATGCCGCATCTTTTAATAGCAGGTGCCACAGGTAGCGGAAAATCAGTATGCATTAATTCAGTTATTTTATCGTTTCTTTTCAGGGCTAAACCGGATGAACTAAAATTTTTGATGATAGACCCGAAACGGTTGGAACTTCCGGTATACGAAGGGATACCCCATCTGTTTGTTCCGGGTAAAAAAGCAGCCGAAGTATCCGTAATAACTGATGCGAAAGAAGCTGCAAATGCTTTAGGACTACTTGTTAAAGTTATGGAACACAGATATAAAACCTTTGCAAAAAGAGCCGTAAGGAATATTGACGGTTATAATGAACTAATGGCAAAGGAAGGCGGTAAAAAAGAATATTATATTGTTGTAATTATTGATGAACTTGCCGATTTGATGCTTATTGCCTCTAAAGATGTTGAGGAATCAATAACACGTCTTGCACAGATGGCAAGAGCCGTCGGAATTCATCTTATTCTTGCAACACAGAGACCGTCAGTTGATGTAATTACAGGTGTAATTAAAGCTAATCTGCCTGCAAGGATATCTTTCCAGGTGCTTTCTAAAACCGATTCGCGCGTGGTTTTGGATGTAAACGGCGCTGAGGATCTTTTGGGAAGGGGCGATATGCTTTATTTACCGACCGGATATTCAAGACCATTAAGATTGCAAGGTAATTATGTCTCCCTTAAGGAAATTGAACGAGTGGTGAAATTTATTAAAAAGCAAGCAAAACCGGAATACGAAGATATTTTTGAAACCATAGTTGCTACTGAAAAGAAGGAGATGTCTCTTGAAGCCAAGAACGAGCTTGTTCGTGCGCTGAAGCTTGCAATGGAAAGAAGAAGAATTTCATATGATTTGTTAAAAACAAACGGGTTTGGCAATCGGGCGGCCGATGTTTTAAGTCGTCTTGAAGTTGAGGGATTTATAAGGAAACCGGATGGTACAAACAAATGGGAAGTATTTATAGATAGAATCGGAGAATTTCTGGCAAAAGAGGGACAAGTATGAAAAAGTTAATATATTTTGTTAGTGTTATATTGTTTTTATTCAATAGTTTATTATGTGCTCAAACCATAGATGATGTTCTTAGAAAAATGGAAAAGGCAGATTCTGAACTTACCGATTTATCTTTTTCTTTAATTCAAGAAGTATTTATCACAATCACTCAGGAAAAATCAAGCATAACAGGTAATGCCGTTTTTAAAAAACCGGATTTATTCAAAATTGAATATGCAAAGCCTGAAAAGCAGATAATTGTGTGTGACGGAAAGAAAATATTTTTTTATCAAAAGGAATTTAATCAGGTTATGATTGAAGATTGGAAATCTCTTTCGGATAAAGGCAATTTTCCCAAGGGAATATATGATTTTTCTTCTACAATAGCGGATTTAAGAAAAAAATATGATATTTCCTTGATAAAGGATGAAGGGAAAAATTATATTATTTCCTTGGTACTGAAGGAAAAACAGATGCAGAATATGGTTATTAATCTCTGGGTTTCAAAAGAAAACTATTTAATAGAAAAAACAGAAATA
>Ga0156685_1007_pt2 | contig 25550 bp, 24 predicted proteins | sample RifOxyC2_FD_112015 | JGI IMG/M metagenome (GOLD analysis project Ga0156685, IMG submission 112015) | Elusimicrobia bacterium RIFOXYC2_FULL_34_12 | reverse complement strand
GCATGCCGTGTTTTACAGCCAAATCTCTAATCGGTCCGACTGATACCTCTTTAATGCAAAATCTGCGCATTTCTTCGTTCATTACCAGAAGCTCATGTATGGCGGTTCTGCCTTTCATGCCTCTGCCACCACATTTCGGACAACCGCCCTGATGCATTTTCATAAATGTTGCGTTTGAATAATCTATTTTATGCTGTTCCAACATTTTAAATAATTCTTCCGGCGGATTTGGCTCCGGTTCTTTGCAGTTTTTGCATAATGTGCCTATCAGACGCTGGGCAAGAATACATTCAGTTGTGTTTGCGACAAGAAATGTGTGTATTCCCATTTCAGAAAGTCGTGATACTGCAGAAGGCGCATCATTAGTATGGATAGTTGATAAAACAAGGTGTCCTGTCATCGCGGCTTCCATTGCGATTTGTCCAGTTTCTTTATCTCGAATTTCGCCGACCATTATTATATCGGGATCCTGTCTTAAAAATGATCGCAGTGCCATACCAAAATCAAAGACTTTATCACCCATTTTTAAATCAGGGTTTACCTGTACCTGCACAACACCGTCTAAATTATATTCAACCGGGTTTTCTGCCGTTAAAATTTTTTCTGCCGGATCCCTTACTGCAGCAAGCGCAGCTGAAAGCGTATAGGATTTACCACTACCGGTAGGACCACATACAAGTATTAGCCCATATGGTTTATCAAGAGATACTAAAAATTTTTCTATTGTGTCGGGTAAGAAACCTAATTGTTCAAGCTTAGCGGAAGAACCTGACCTATCTAAAATTCTCATGACCGCACTTTCACCATATATAGTCGGAACTATGTTTACACGGAATTCGATTGGCTTCCCCCTTGCTTTTACCTGAATTCTACCGTCTTGAGGAACTCTGCGTTCAGTAAGGTTCATTGTGCCTGACATTATTTTTATTTTTGCAATTAATGCCTGTTTAAAACTCATTGGTATTTTGAAAGTTGCGCGTCTTAAATTGCCATCTACCCTATAACGAACAGCAAACTTTTTTTCAAATGGTTCAATATGAATATCGGATGCCTTTAGACGCATAGCTTCTAAAATAATTGCATTAACAAGTTTTTCAACTTCGGGTGCCGAAGTATCTACTTGCATTATATCTGATGATTCTTCTATGTTTTTATCTACCTGTATTTCATCACCTGAATCCAATCCTGCAATTAATTCTGCTGTAAGTTCTTTTGCATCATCCGCAAGCTCGGCAGCAGAAGCTGCTGTTACAGTTGCTTCCGGTTTTTCTTCGTCTTCTGCCTGTGATGCAGCTTCTTCGGCACCGTAAATCTTGTCAACAACCGCTTTAATATCTTCAGGAAATGCCAGGTAAGGTTGGACCTGGAAACCCGTTCTCAAATTGATATCTTCAACTGCAAATAAGTCGCGAGGCTCAGCCATTGCGACAAATAAAATGTTTTCTTCTTTTGCAAAAGGAATCGCATTGTATCTTTTGACCGATTGTTTCGGAATAATTTTGGCAACTTCCGAATCAATATCCATTATAGACAAATCTATCGCTTTTACAGCCCATTCACTTGACAAATATTTTAATAACTGTCCTTTTTCAACAAGTTTTAAATCAAGCACACTTTGCTGAAAAAGCGAACCGCTTTTTTTAGATTCCTCTTCTACTTTTGCAATCTGTTCTTCAGTTAGAATCTTTTTATCAAGAAGTATTTCTTTGCATGATTTTTTCCTGCCAACCGCTTGAGCCATTTTTCTCACCCCTTTTAATTCCGTTAGAGAACTATTTAGTTTTTATTATCTTATTAAAAAATATATAATGCATCTCTAACGGGACAAGTTAGTCTTTACTTGATACTCTTAAGACTTCCTTGAGTGTTGTTACTCCAGCAAATAATTTTCTTAAAGCATCTTTCCTGATAGTTGACATATTGTTATGTGTAATCGCATAATCTTTTATTTCCTGGGCACTCGCCCTTTGAACAATAAGCTCTCTTATGCTATCCGATATATCCATTATTTCATAACAACCGATTCGCCCCACATAACCCGTATTCATGCATTTGTTACATCCTTTTGCAAAATATAATGTAACCTTTTCAGTATTTGGAGGATAAAACACCGATGTGTCTATTCCCATTTCGTTAAGTTTTTGTGCCATCCATTCTATAGGCTGGCGGCAATCCGGGCATAAACGCCTAACCAATCTCTGTGCTACTGACATTATAAGGGTTGATGAAATAAGGAATGGTTCTATACCCATATTAATTAATCTGGTTATAGCACCGGCAGAATCGTTCGTATGCAGAGTAGATAAAACTAAATGTCCGGTTAACGCAGCATTGATTGCGATTTCAGCTGTTTCGGTATCTCGAATTTCGCCGACCATTATTACATCAGGATCTTGTCTTAAAAATGACCTAAGCGCATTGGCAAAACTAAAACCAATATCACTTAAACATTGCGCCTGATTTATACCCTGTATCACGTATTCTACAGGATCTTCAATCGTTACGATATTTATATTTCGGCTATTTATTGTTGTTATTGTGGAATAGAGCGTTGTCGTTTTACCACTCCCTGTCGGACCTGTAACTAAGATTATACCGTAAGGCGTCTTTATTCTTGCCTTGTATAGTTCAAGTGCTTCGGGTTCTATACCCAACCTTCCCAAATCAACACAAAGCGAACCGGGATCCAAAATACGAATAACCGCTTTTTCACCGTGAATCGTAGGTAGAATTGATATTCTTAGATCTATTTCTTTATCGCTAAATCGTATCTTTATCCTACCGTCTTGCGGAAGCCGACGTTCCGCTATGTCAAGTTTCGCCATTATTTTTATTCTCGAGATAACCGAATTTTGTAACTTTTTAGGTAATGCCGGCTGATCGTATAAAACACCATCTATCCTGTAACGCAGATACATACCGCGTTCGTACGGTTCCAGGTGAATATCGCTTGCCCTGGCTTCAACAGCCCTCATCATTATTTCATTTACAACTTTTACGGCAGGCGCCTGATCTTCTGACCTTCCTATTTCCTCATCTTTAACTACTTCCAGTTTATCGGCATCGTCACTAAGGGTTGCTTCCGAATAAATACCGGTAATCATTTCTTCAAAACTTTTTTTAGCGTGTGAATCAAAATATTCGCCTATATCAGCCGCCATTGTTAACTTCGGCACAATATTTTTATTTCCAGATATATGCTTCAAATCATCAAATATAACTTCGTTCAAGGAGCTGGTCGCAATGTATAAAGTACTGCCGTCTTTTGATACTGCGACAGGCACTATTTTATTCTTAAATGCATAATCGTACGGCACCATATTTTCCACTTCTTTAGGAATAACCAAATCGTCCTTTAAGCGAATAAATTCCAAATTTTTTGATTCGGCAAGGGCTCGCATAAAATCTTCTTCGGAAATATAACCCAGCTCAATCAGTACTTTCCCTAATTTATGCTTTTTCTCTCTTTGTACCAATAGCGCTTCTTGAAGCTGCTCCTGACTGATTTTATTTCTTGTAATTAAGATTTGACCTAATCTAGCCATCTATCCCCCCGATATAACTTCCGATGACATTAGGAAGTGACATTATGACACAGTCTCTATACACAGATTTTTTCTTTGAATTTTAATCTGTGTAAGTGTATTTCTTAAAAGGATTTCAATTCGAAAACAAAATTACTATTCACACCCTCTGTATTAATATTAGTGAGTATCGGCTTATATTTTGCCTTAATTATCTGCAACCGATAAGTCCCGGCTTTTAATTTGATTTTTACCGGAGAATTGCCTACATACTGGTCATTATCCGCAAAATATATTTTTGCATCCGATGGTTTGGTTTCTATGCTTATCTCTTTTTCCAATATACCCAATAGTTTATAATTCTTTTCTTTCCCACTATCCGATACTTCCATACTCCACAAATTTCTGTCCAGATTATGCTTGCTTTCCGATAAGTCGATATTACATCTTCCTTTATCTACGGAAGTATCATCAACCTTGTTGCTCCCGATATCCATAAAATTTTCTTTGGACAACTTGATTGCATACTGTTTTTGTTCCAACAAAATAGACGTAGGAGTTATTAAACCCGAATTTTTACCGTTTATATAAATTATCGCTCCCTTCGGTTTTGAATCAATTTCAACTTTATTTTTTACTACAATAGGCTTTGATGATGTCAGCTTCAGATTAAGAAGTATTGAATTTTCCGTTTTGTTGTTTATCTCTATATTGGTATTTAAAGTCTCATATTTTGTCTTTGATATTCTTATACGGTGTGTTCCGGTTTTTAATTTAACTTTTACCGGAGTGGTTCCTATATACTCATCACTGTCTGCAAAATATACTTTAGCACTGCTCGGATTTGTATTTAAATTTATTTCTTTTTCTAATGTACCGAATAGTTTATAACTTTTTTCTTCATCCTGTTTTATTACTTCAAAATTCCAGTAACTCTTATCAAAATTATGTTTACCTTCGGAAAAATCCAAATTACATCTTATGGAAGAAAAATTGTCTTTTAATAATCTAATAGTATAGACTTTTGTTTCAAGATCTAATACAGCCGGTGTTTTCTGATTTATCTTTTCGCCATTTATAGTAATGGCGGCTCCGTCAGGATTTGAATTGATTTCTAATTTGACTCCCAACTTCCTTAGATTAATAACAAATTTTTTGTCATCTTTACTTTTAATTTCAATTTTCCTTTCAACTGATTTATAACCTTCTTTTGTTATATTAAAACGATATTCTCCGGCTTTTAATTTTATATTTAATGGAGTGTTGCCTATAAATTGACCGGTTTCCGCAATAAATAACTTCGCACCAGTCGGGTTGGTTTCAATGCTTACTTCTTTTTCCAATATACCCATTAATTTATAACTCTTTTTTTCACCCTGACCTTTTGTTTCTAATTTCCAGTAGTTTACATCAATATTATTTTTCTCATAAAACAAATCCATACTGCATTCAATAGGTTCAAATCCTTCCTTTGCCAATTTAATATTGTACATCTTGGCTTCTAAAGATATTATAATGGGCGTAACAAAACTCTTTTTTTCAGAATTAATATATATATCCGCACTTTCAGGAATGGATTCTATTTCTAATTTGATTTCAAACGGTATTATAATTTCTACTGTACCACTTTTGGCTCTGATTTTTTTTCTATTGATTACAATTTCACGTTCCACTTCGCTAAAACCTTCTTTTGAAAGAACTAATCTATATTTTCCGGCATCAACATCGGATATTTTAAAAGGCGTTATATTCTTGATATTTTTTGCAATAATAATATCCTCATTTTTTAAATTAAACATTTTTACGTTAGCGCCCGAAGGAATTGTATCAATATAAATATCAATAGGCAAAAACGTACGTTTAATAAATTTACCGAATGGAGTTACACCATGCGGGATATCGATAAATAACATAAATACCAAAAACAATGTTATTATTACGGATTTAAATAGAACTTTAGGATTTATTTTTATTTTTATTTTAGGTAAAGCAGGAGGAGCTATTTTAATTTTAAATTTAAATTTGAGTTTTAAAGCAGCAATTTTCTTGTTTATTATTTCAGATATTTTTACTTTTGGTTTGTCTGGAACAGTTTTTTTCTGCTGAGCGGAAACGGTTTTTTCAACTCCTCTGTTTTTAAATCTATCTTGTTTTACTTCGGCAATCTCAGATTTATCTGAAGAATCCTCAAAATTAGTTACAAACATCGGTGCTTTTCCCATTTCAAATTCTTCGGTGATATTTATCTTGGATACCATCTCTTTTGAGGTTATTTTTTCCGTTTCGTCTGACGATTGAAAATCTGGAAAAAGTTTAACGATAAATCTTAACAGATCATCCTGCCTTTTGCCGAATTTAATACTTGACATAAAAGCTGAATATTCCAGCAAGAATTCTTTGGCTACTTGATATCTTTTGGCGGAGTCTTTTGCAATAAGTTTGCCGATAAACAACTGTAAGTTGGAAGGTATTTTGGAAATATCCGGCTCAATTTTCAATATATTTTCTTTGGTTTGATACTCATCTTTACCCTTGAAAGGATTGAAACCTGTTAAAAGCTCATAAAATAGAATGCCTAAGGAAAATAGATCAGCACGCCCGTCAATATGCTTATTCTCAATTTCTTCAGGAGACATATAATTGCATTTTTCTTTGTGTTTGCCTTTTATCGGACTCCTGTGAGAATGTAATAGTATTCTGCTTATTCCGAAGTCGGTAAGTTTAACGGAAGCGTCTTTATAAATTATTATGTTGGCGGGCGATACATTAAAGTGAAAGACACCGTTAAAAGAATTTATATTTTTGTCTTTAAATTCATGGGCATAACACAGCGCCTGGGTTATTTCATATATTATTTTCAGAGTCAATTCATATGGTAATAGCGTTTCTATCTCTTTGCATTTTTTTAATAATGTAGATAAATCCTTGCCGTGGGCATATTCCATCATAATGTAACATATATTGTCTACGCTTTTAAAAAAATCATATACCGGTAGTATATTCTTATGTTTTAACCTGGAAGATTTTATTATTTGTTGATACAAAGAATGAGATACTTCTTCGCTTGTGGTTATAAAAGGATGTATTTTTTTTACTGCAATCATCTTTTCCAAATTATAATCCCATGCTCGGAAAATTGTCGCAGTTTCATTTGAAAATATTTCTTTTAATAAAAGATATCTATTGCGGATTAATTCTTTGTGCATAATTTTATTTAATACAGCTCTCTATTGACACTTTATTTCATTTGCTAAGGTAATCATCGCCGATTATCTGTAAACAGTATTCTTTCTTCTTTATAGCTTCTATGTTTTCGCTGTCTATATCAAGTATAGTGTTAAAACATTCCAGGGACTCTTTTACCTTGTCCAACGTTAATAAACAACATCCTTTTTGATACAGGGCTTCTATGTTTTTCTTGTTAAGAGATAATGCTAAATTATAAGATTTCAAGGCTTCTTCATACCTGCCCAGCCAAAACAGCGAATTGCCTTTCGTTATCCATATTTGCGGATCACTGATAACATCCGTTTTTAGAAGCAGGCTTATTACAGCATCTATAGTTTTAAGGGATTCATCATATAATTTCATATTATTCAGACATATTGCTTTTAACGGCAACCATTTTGCATACATCGCAGTTTTTTCGGCACTCATTATATCGGGAAAAACAAAATTTGTTCCTAAAACCAGATTGTAGTTGTCAATAGCCTCTTTATATCTTCCTATTAAATGCAAATTATATGCTTTCCTAAGCAATATCTGCTGATCTTCCGGATTGCTTTTAAGATAAATATCAAAATTTTCTATCGCCTGCCCGTAATTTTTCATTTTTTCCAGTACAATAGCTTTTTCATAATAAATTCTCGGCTCAGTGATATTCGCTTCCATTGCTTCATCACACGCTTTTAGAGCTTGCTCATAGGAACCAAGATTTATCAAGCAACTGATTTTTTCAAACCAACTTTTACTATCCTGATTAAAAGAATATTTCATGGCATTATCAAAACTTCTTATTGCTTCGTGATATTTTTTGAGCACTACCAAAGCCATTCCTTTTTCAAACCATATTTTGTGATTATCCGGTGATGCCCGCAAAGCTTGTTCAAAACAGAATGCGGCGTCTTCATATCTTTTCAAAATCACGAGAACTTTCCCCTTGCTGTATAATACATTGGGATTGTCCGCTTTAACGCTTAATGCCTGGTTAAAAAAAGTTATTGCTTGTTCATAACTTTTTAAAGTAACCAAAATTTTACCTTTATTGGCTAACGCCATATAATCACGTGGAGAAAATTTAATAACCTTATCAAATGATTCTATGGCTTCTTTATGTTTTGCTAAAACATTCAATGTTAATCCCCTGTTATACCATATCCTTGAATCATTTTGTTCGTTTACTATCGCTTTATTATAAGCCTCAAGAGCTTCGTTATATTGCTGAAGTCTATAGTATGAACATCCTTTGTTATACAAAGCAAGGTAATTATTCGGTTCATTTTTTAATACTTTGTCATAACATTCAATAGCGTCCTCATGCTGTTGAAGCATAGCCAAACAAACACCTTTATTAAGCCATGCATTATTATTATTCATATTATATTTAATTAGATTGTTATAACATTCAATTGCATCTTTATACGAACCTGTAATTTGCAAACAAACACCCTTATTAAACCATATCTCTATATCGGAAGGAGAAATATTCAATGCAGTATCGTAGTGTTTTATCGCTTCATTATATCTTTCTAATTTTTGCAGACAAAAACCGGCGCCTTTCCAACCCAAAATATCCTTTGGATTATATTTAGCATGTTCTAAATATTGAACCAATGCATCTTGATAACGACCGTCTCTTTTTAATGCTTCAACTTTCTTAAAATTCATATAATTTTAGTATTCTACTTCTATTGCACATATTTTATCTATATTTTGCTGAATGTATTTAGCATCTTTTGAATCAATTTCTCTGAATTTGATTCTATATATCCGTTTCCACCTCTCTGAATTCATTCCGATTATTTCACCTGAAATAATAATAGTCTTTTCCTTAAATTTATAATTTATGTTCACTTTTGTATTAACAAAAATAAAAACATCGGATTTAAGAGCTATTCCTTGTGTGCCGATATCCACTAATTCTCCATCTCCCTGATATTCTCTTTCAGGCATTTTATATAATTTAGCCAATATACTAATAGTTTTTCTGTTTTTTTCTCTTTTTTCGGTTGTTTTTTGTCCTTGTATTATGAATTGTTTCAAATACTGCTGAAGAATGTACTGTTCGAGTTTGAGTTTCAAAAACTGAGGCATTTCAACAAATTTCAAGCCATAGTTATTATCAACCCTCCCCTGTTCGGCTCTAACAACTTCCGCCTTAATAGTCAAGAATTCCTTGTTTAATACAAATTGAAGGAATATTTCGGTTCCAATATGCAAAGTTGTAACCGATATCATTGACATACCTTCAATAGATATATCAATTATCTTTCCGGAACCTAATGCGGTTATCTGATCCTGAGCAAAAATCTCTACATCAAATTCAGTTCCTTCTCTCGCAGTTTTTCTAAAATTTCTTCCTGTGTTACTATCCATTTTTACAATTTAACTTCAAAATATAAAATTTGAGTTTAATCCCCATTGTTACAAATAAGTAATAGTTTAATCAGACTAAATTTTATTACCGAAAATTTAGTTTTTGAGCGATATAGATATTTTTAGGTTAAGAAATCGTTAAGAAATTGGTATTGTTGGACCCCGCCAGAAAATGAAGACACATAATGCTCGTAAAAAATACTATTATCCCGAAGAAACAAATTACAACATTTTCTTACGGGGTGAACGAGCATAGCGAGGAGTTTACCAATTTTACCTGCCCGACAGCAGTCAGGCGGGGATTTCTGAACCGTTAGAAAAATATCGTCTATCGAAAAAACTTGATTTTTCAGTATAATTAAACTGTTACACAAAATGAAATTACCATATTCATTTTGGAGCACAAATCTGCTTATTCCCATTTGTACAAACTGCCTTGCCTACCCGTATTGAGGCAAGCCTATTAGGAATAACAAAACAAGGCTATTTATCCGGCCGTATTTCGTCTGTCTAAGAAATTCCTCAAAAACGACAAATACAGGACAAATCGCTAAACACTATAAATTAAAACATATTTTTAGATAAAAATCAAGGTTTTTTTACTCTATAACTCCATAAACTATCACACTTTACCACTATTTTGCTTACAATCTATATTCAAGTCGTAATTCCCATCTGTTCAAATAAGAACCGGCCGTGTTACTATATTGGCTTAAAGAATCGGTTGAATACAAAATATCCTCATTAGATTGCCACTTATTCATAAAACGTGAAGTCAGGTTCACCTTGTTAAAAATTCTATTGGTTATTTGTATCCAATACTGACGGTATTCCTTTCCGATTTCATTTAAGTTCAAATCTACAAATTTTAATTCGGAAGTTAATACCATATTTCTTGTAATATCATAGTTTAGTCTGCCTGACAGCTCATCTTTGGGGATATGTTTTAATGAAGAATTATTTTTTTCTTCGGTATATTTATATCTAAGAATAACTCCGAAAAGATTCGCAGGTTTAAACCTGATTTGTGATGAGGTCGCAATAGTCGTATTTCCTCCATCGCCACTTTTATAAACATCATTGATACTCCACTTTCTGTCAATCTGAAAAATTATATTATTCGAGAATTGCCAATTATAATTAAGATATATTTTTCTATCTACAGAAGCAACACCGTAAATATTGTCGTAAGATAATTCAATATCATTTTCATTTTCTGAAATATATTCCGATTGTTTAAAATAAAATTTTGTTAATATTTTCTTTGACGGTTTTATAACAAACTCTATATAATCCGTATGCCCGCCCAATTGATTGCATAGATTTGACCATGGATTATAAAAATCGTTTTCAGAATATAAATGCGAATATGAAATATTGACTATCCCGATATCCCTACCTGCTTTTATATACCATGCGTTTCCATATTTATTTACCTTGGTAATTTCTCCTGATAAGTTGAATTTCTGATAATCGGTTAAAAAGTTTGTTCCGTATACAAGAAAAGATTCGTCCGACGGCCAATCAGGAATATTTATATTTGTGCTTTTTTTTGGTTCTCGTTTAGAGATGTATAACGTAGACCCTATCATAGTCTCACTCCGCTCACTCCACTCACTCCGTTCACTCCGCTCACTCCACTCACTCCGCTCACTCCACTCACTCCGCTCACTCCGCTCACTCCACTCACTCCGTTCACTCCGCTCACTCCGTTCGCCTTGCGCGCTTATTTTGTAGTATAAATTTGCACCTAACAATCTTTCAGAATATATATCCTCAAGTTTCATATTGTATGTCTTACCATTATCCATAAGAAAATGTCTTGTTGCAGGATAATCGGCTTGAGAATAAAAACCAGTAAAATCAAAATTATTAAAAATTAGTTGTCCGCCTAAACCCTGCATGTACCGCTTTGTGTACCCGTATGTATATTTGTCCGAGATTTCAATACCAGCACTAGAAGAACTATATATAACCGCCTGTATTTCTTCAGAATATATTTGATCCGGATATAATCCTTTATAAGACGGATTAAAAGAATTCCCGAAAGTAAGACCTTGCCCAAAATCCGCACAAAAATTGCCAATGTAAAATCGTTTTAATAATGACCCGTCTTCAAAACCAATATAAACCTTATTTATACGATATCCATACTGGAAGTCACCGCCGGTTAAATTATCGTTCATTTGGTAATAGTTCCTATATCTGGCGTCTCCTTCGGCAATTGCACCGAATCTTAAATTATTTTTTATTCCCGATATGTCCAAGTCAAGAATGTTGTAAGTATTTGGATAGCCTCTTGTTTTTGTTTCTATGTATGGATTAGATTTTGTTTTTAGTAACATCTTGCCTTTTATCTTTTTTTTGGGTATTGTTGCAACGATAAATATTTTGATTCTTTCGTATGTAATCCCATTAATAATATTCATTTCTACCAATTGTTTTATGTTATCAAAATATCCGTTTATATTTCTGTATTCCATTATTTTTTTAGCATCTGAATAGCTAATATCCGGTAGCAATTGTAATTGGTAAATATCCGCTGAATTTATATCTATTTTATTGTGATAAATACTTAAATACTGTCTATACATATTATAATTTATCTCTCCGTCCTGATACGCTTGTTCAATATCAAAATCGTTTTCTATCATAGAAATATTTTCGTAATCATATGCAAAAATATGGTTAAAACATAGTAAATAAAAAATTAAAGATAGAATTAATATCTTCATCTTATCGTAGTATTTTTAACGAATCTGATTAGGGTTATAACAAAGAGTTCTTCAAGTGCATTGAAGCATTATGAAACTTTTCCAATCTCTAACGGGATAAATTCATTTCTTGTAATCGGCTTTTACTGTGGTTTTTAAACCACCGCGGAGATTAAAAATTGCTTCAACATACATTGATTTCGGTTTGATTTTCTTTACCAAATCGGCGAGTATTTTATTTACAACGCTCTCATGAACTATGCCGACATTCCTGTAGCTATGTAAATAAAGTTTGAGTGATTTAAGTTCAATACATAATTTATCCGGTATATAAGATATTTTTACATGTGCGAAATCAGGGAGTCCTGACCACGGACAAAGACAAGTAAATTCGTCGGTCTCAACTGTAATATCTATTCTTTTGCCGGTATATTCATATTCCATTGATTCCAATATTTTAGTATCTATTTTATCCATATTTCATTCTCTATATGAAGCTCCCTGCATCAAGATGCAGGGTTTTCTGCGAAAAAGTATAAACATGACATTTCTACTAATCCGCTTACCTGAAAATACCGGTGGCATATATTTTTTTCTTTCTATCTCTTACCTTTCTGCCTTTCTAACTGCCAAAATTATCTTATTCCCATTCTTTTATGAATCTGAGGAATTATAGAAACATTTGTCAGTTTTTCTTCTGCAAGTTTTTTAAACGCTCTTATGACATCAAAAGGCAAGGTTTCAATATTCCTTACAGCTGTAACCGGTTGAAGGACCAACGGAATAGATATATCCGCTTTTTCAATAATTTCAATCGCTCTTTTAAACTCATTGTAAGCCGTTTTTGCCGTTAATACAATTTTAATAAATGTTTTATTTTTTGATATCTTTAAAAATTCTGTGTGCTCTTTCCAATATTCAGCATAACAGGACGACGGCAGTTTAATATCCATTGCGACAAAATCAATAAAATCCGTAATTTTGGAAAATTGTTCATGAAGTATTCCGTTTGTATCTATGTAAATCTTTATTTCTTTTCCTTTAAAATAAGGTACAATCTCCGAAATAAGTTCTGAATGTAAAAGCGGTTCCCCGCCGGTAAAAGATACAATTGAAGTATTTTTAGAATTTTCAAATTCATTTTCTACATGTTTAATAATTTCTTCCGCAGATAAAATCTTCCCGTTTTCTAATGATTGGCTTTCCGGAGTATCGCAATAATCGCATTTAAGATTACATCCGGCAAACCTTACAAAAATCATCGGCGTACCGGCGTAAATACCCTCTCCCTGAACAGATGAAAATATTTCAGAAATTCTGCCTGTCATATATAGGATCTTTTTCCTTTGCCTCTTTGAACCCTTTTGCCCTAAGCAGACAAGAATCACATTTCCCGCATGGATGCTTGCCCCCGGAATAACAACTCCAGGTAAGTCCAAAAGGCACTTTGTATTTTATTCCTAATTCAACTATCTCTTTTTTTGTTTTATATATTAGCGGTGCTTCAATTCTAATATTCCTGTTTATCGTTCCAACTTTAAAAACTTTGTTTAAACTGTCAAAATATTCCGGTCGGCAATCGGGATATCCCGAATAATCAAGCGAGTTTGCGCCTATAAATATTTTTTTTGCCTTTATTGATTCTGCAAAAGACAATGCATAACTTAAAAACACGGTATTACGCCCGGGAACATATGTGGACGGAATTCTTTTCCCGATATTTGCACTTCTATGATACGGTATTTTTTTGCTTTTGTCAATCAAAGAACTGCAACCCCATGGCAGCATTACCTTTATAATTCTAAAATCGCACTTCGCTTTTTCGGAAACTTTCTTTGCAAGCCTAATTTCTTTTTTGTGCCGTTGCCCGTAATCAACAATTAGACATAAACATTTATATTTTTTCTTTGCCAGATATAGCGTTGTCGTAGAATCCAATCCGCCGGATAAAAGTACTATCGCTTTATCTTTCATAATATTTTGAAAAATTTCTTTCCGTTTCCCAAACAATCACTTCAGAAATTTGTAATCTGTTATTTGCAATTTGCAATTTTAATCTATTGTATATATATTTCGCTATGTTTTCTGCAGTGGGATTAGTTTTACTGAAGGGCTTGGTTTCGTTTAGGTATTTATGATCAAATTCTGAAATAATTTTTTTAACCTCATCTTTTAAAACGGAAAAGTCCAAAAGCATTCCTGTTTTATCCAACATTTTTCCACAAACTGTTGCCTCTACTGTATAATTATGGCCATGCAAATGTTCGCATCTTCCTTTATAATTCCTTAAATTATGTGCTGCTGAAAAACTTTCTCTGATAGATATCTCAAACATATTTCCCCTCGATATTCACTTTGGTTACAGTTACTATTTTCTCATTAAGGAACATCTCGCCGAGTTTTTTGAATTTCTGCGGAGCATCTGATACAAAAAATTCTTTGCGCCCTTTTTTGTTACTTGGATTAATTAGATTTTCTTCTTCTAAAATATTTTTGACTTTTTTAGCGACTTCCGAAGCTGAATCAATAAGTTTTATTTTTCTTCCTAAGACCTCATATATTACTTTCTTTAGAAGCGGATAATGCGTACACCCGAGTATAACCGTATCTGCTCCTGAATTTTTTATTGATTTTAAGTATTCAACGGCAATAATTTTACTTGCCTGGTTATTTATCCATCCCTCTTCGGCAAGTGGAACAAAAAGTGGACAAGCATGATTGATTACTTTGATATTTTTATCAAATCTTTTTATATTTTTTTCGTATGCTCCGCTTTTTATTGTTGCCTCAGTACCGATTACTCCTATCTTTTTTCTTTTGCTTGCAGAGATTGCGGCAAATACCCCCGATTCAATAACGCCCACGGTTTTAACATCCACTTTTTTTGAAATTTCATTTAACGCCATAGCGGATGCGGTATTGCAGGCGACAAGTATTAATTTTACCTTTCTATCCATCAAGAAACCGACAATTTCATTTGAGAATCTTATTACGGCATCTTTGGATTTCGTGCCGTAAGGCACCCGTGCAGTATCGCCGAAATAAATAATGTTTTCGTTTGGTAAAATTTTGGCAAGTTCCTTTACTACGGTCAGACCGCCGACACCGGAATCAAAAACACCTATCGGATTATTTTGTAATTCTTTTTTCATATGCTTTTATACCGTCAAATATTGACTTGACTATTTTTTTATGGAATTTTTTCTGATTTAAAAGTCTTTCATCATTTAAATTTGATAAAAATGCAAGTTCAATAAGTATGGAAGGCATTGTTGCACCTCTTAATACATAAAAATTTGCCTGCTTAACGCCGCGATTACTAAAATTTGTCACATTACTACAAACCTCATGGTTTATAACACCGCACAAAAAAGACGATTCGTTTATAAACTCGTTAACCGCCATTGAAAGCAACAATTTCTCAATTCCCTTTTTAACTCCGTTGCTATGGTCTTCAAGAGCAATAACCGAGTTTTCCAGATTTGCCACTGCTTCTGCTGCTTTGTCCGTTGCATTTTCAGAAAGGAAATATATTTCAAAACCGCGGGTGTTATTTTGCAATGAAGCATTGCAATGAATGCTTATAAACAAATCAGCTCCCACTTTATTGGCAAAACGGGTTCGGTCTTCAAGCGGTACAAAAACATCTTCGCTTCTTGTCGTGTAAACTTTATAATCGTTTTCTTTCAGAAGTTTAGCCAATTTTTTTGCTATTTCTAAGTTTATGTCTTTTTCTTTTGTGCCTTTACATCCAATCGCTCCCGGATCCTCGCCTCCATGCCCGGCGTCAACTACTATTTTTTTAACTCCGAACTGTATTTTTTTTTCTTTCCGCTCTGTATATAATTCTGTAGTTTGTTTTTTTTTCTTAGTTACTTGCGGTGCAATCACAACTTTCGGCTCAACAAAACCAGTTGCAGAAGGCGCAAAATCAAGCAATCCTTTCGGCGTTTCCGAACTATTAACTATATTTCTTTCTATATCAAGTACAAGCCTGAATGGCGAAGACAATGTCGTAGTTTCATATTTGCCTGAATAAGTTCCGAGATTTATTGAAAATAAAACATCCCGTTCAAGATTTTTTGCATTTATATTATCTATAACACCATCGTTTATTTTAATCGTTGATTTTTCAGCGTCAATTTTGCTTTTATATACTTTTACTACAATTTTATTTTCAGCGGGAGCATCTATATGTATCTCTTTTTTGTTTAATGCTTGAACAACCAACCGTGTTTTATCTTTATAAGAATAAAATCTGACAGGCGAAACATCATTCGGTGAATCTATTTTAAATACCAGCTGGCGGTAATCCCAATCACTATCAAAATTAGAAATATCAGAAAATGACTTGGTAAGCAAAAACTCTAAAGGAATGAACAATTTTCCCTTTTCCAGTATTGTCGGTTTGTTCAAAGATCTGACCGCATTATTTATAATTACATTTTTAGAATTTAGCCTGAATATTACTTCCTTTCCGTTTATTGAAAGAATTACTTTTTTTGAGGCTGAATACCAATTTATTTTTGCATTATAAATACTTGCTATGTCATCCGCAGATAAATAACCCATCCCGTTAATTAAATGCAGAGTAATTGAAGAAAGTGATTTTCCATTTTTTATAACACGTATTGTTTTTGTCTGTGTTGACGCAAAAATTGAATTGGAGTTAAAGTAAAAAAGCAACGATATTAAAAAAATTAAATACTTTTTACCGCATTTTAACTTCATTTATCTTTTATCCAGTTAGTAATGTAGCATATATTGGTTATTGAATACATTATAACTTGAAATATTATTAACAATATTACTTTACGGGATTTAACAAATCCAAATATTTGGAATAATTATTCTTTACTTCATTAATTGAATCGCCGCCGAATTTCTCACAAAATGCTTTTGATACTTCAATAGATACAACTGCTTCGCCCACTACCGCTGCGGCCGGTACAGCGCATACATCCGAACGAATAGCTTGGGCTTCTACTTGTTTTTTTGTTTTTATATCTACCGACTTTAAAGGTTTTGTTAAAGAGGGTATCGGTTTCATTGCAGCATGGACTATTATCTGCTGCCCGTTGGAAATCCCGCCCTCTATACCGCCGGCATTGTTTGATTTTCTAAAATAACCGATATTATCATCATAAAATATTTCATCATGCACTTGTGAACCGAATCTTCTGGCTAAATCAAAACCACCGCCTATCTCTACCCCTTTTATTGCCTGTATTGACATCACTGCATACGCAAGTCGTGCATCCAGTTTCAAATCCCACTGGATATAACTTCCAAGACCTACCGGTACATTATCAACAATAACGGTAAAAACACCGCCTAATGTATCGCCGTGTTTTTCTGCTTTTAAAATATTATCTATCATAAATTTTTCCGCTTGTTTATCCAAACATCGGACTTCGGATGATTCACTGATGCTTTTAATATCCTTAATCTCTAATTTTGTTTTCTTTGCGATGATACCTCCGATTTCAGTAACAAATGATGCAGTTTTTATATCAAACTCATTTAAGTATTTTTTACAAACTGCACCGACTGCAACCCGTGCAGCAGTTTCCCGCGCTGATGCTCGCTCCAAAATATCACGAATATCATTTCTATTATATTTTATTATACCCGCTAAATCCGCATGGCCTGGGCGGGGATGCGTTAATTTGAATCTTTCATCATAATTTTTTTTTAAAATAGACATTATTTTTTTATTATTTTCCCAATCTTTATTAGGAATTATCATCGTTATCGGCGAACCTATCGTCTTTCCATAACGGACGCCCGATACAATAGATACCTTATCCTTTTCAAGCGACTGCATCCTTTTTCCTCTGCCAAAACCCTTTTGTCTTCTGGCAAGTTCAATATTTATATAGTCCTCGGTTAATTCAAGCCCTGCGGGTATTCCTTCAATTATAGCAGTCAGATGTTTGCCGTGCGACTCGCCTGCGGTTATATACCTTATCATTTTAACGCCTCCCTCAAAACCTTGGTAATATCAAAAATGACATATTATTGAAAAATTTGGTTTTGAACGATATAGATGTTTTTAGCCGAATAAATCGTTAAAAAATTGGTATGTTTGACGAGCGTAGCGAGGAGTTTACCAATTTTAGATTTATGAGGCGTTAATAAAACATCGTCTACCCCGTTAGTAATGTAGTTTATGTTAGTTATAGAAATATTAAGTTGAGAAAACATTATTGTCAACATTACTTTACGGGGTCTAGTGAAAAACCATGATTTTTCATAATATTTTTGACATTACCAAAACCTTTTTCATTAATTCAACCGGCGGTTTAATTCCTGTCCATAATTCAAATGATTTTGCACCCTGATAAACCAACATATCAAGCCCGCCTGAAAAAGCCGCACCGACAACTTCAGCGTCATTAAGAAGTCTGGTTTTTCTATTGTATATCACATCATATATAAAAATGTTTTTGTTCAATAGCTTTTTATCAACCGGAGAAGAATCGTTTTCCTTCATACCGATAGGTGTTGCATTTATAAATATGTCTATTTCTTTAAAAGTTTCTGAAATATTATCAATTTTAACCGATTTTATCTTTGAAATAGGTAATTTCAGATTCAAAAAGTTTTTCATCTTTTTGGTATCTATATCCGAAACAATTAATTTTTTAATTCCTGCTTTAAACAATGCAAATGCTATCGCTTTTGAAACACCGCCGCATCCAAGCATTAAAGCAATTTTATTTTTTACATTTGTTTTTTCAGTTACTGAACGCAAAAAACCGTAATAATCGGTGTTATATCCGGTTAGACATCCGTTTTTATTAACAATAGTATTTACTGCTCCGATTTGTTCTGCTTCTTCGGAAACAGAACAAAGATATTTAATAACTTTCTCTTTGTGCGGTATCGTCACATTGATGCCTGCAATATTCAATGCTTTTATTGAATCAACTGCAGATTTCAAATCTGCAGGTTTTACTTCAAAGGGGAGATACACATACTTCAAACCCATTTTATCTATAACTGAATTGTGCATCAGCGGCGAGAGAGAATGTTCGATTGGATAACCGATAATGCCTAAAATTTTTGTTTTAACAGAAACCATTTATTTACCTCGTAATGAAAAATATCACTAAATATTCTATCGCACTCCGTCATCCGCCGTCTGGCGGAGGCGGACCCGCTATCCCACAATCACACCCATCTCTTTTTTTATTCTCCCGCTACGGATAATCTTCCTATCAAAATTGACGGGCTTCCTATGCTTCCGTAAAATTTCAAATCGTTACCGATAGAAGTAATATTATTAAACATTTCTAAAATATTTCCGGCAATAGTTATACCGTGAACAGGATATTTTATTTCACCGTTTTCTACTAAAAAACCGTTTACGCCTACCGAAAATTCTCCTGATATGGAATCGGCATTATGCATCCCCATTATTTCCGTTATGTAAAGTCCATTATTCATTTCCTTTAATAAAGCATCAAAAGATTTTTCACCTTTTTCAATATAAATATTTGAAGGAGCCGGTACAGAAAGCCCTGAATAGCCCCTTGACGCGTTCCCTGTAGATTTTACATTGTCTTTATTTGCCGTGTACAAATCATATAGGAAATTTTTTAATATGCCGTTTTCAATAATAATAGTTTTTTGGGTCGGAGTTCCGTCATCGTCAAAAGAAGATGTAGCAATACCGTTAGACATCGTTCCGTCATCTATTATATTTAATATTTCCGAGCATATTTTTTGATTTAATTTTCCTTTTAATAACGAAACATTTTTCTGAACTGAAAAAGAAGAAAATGACGAATCAAATAAACTTAAAAAATCACAACCGACATTTTGGTTTAAGACAATAGGGTAATTCCCTGTTTTTATCCTTTTGGCACCCAGTAACTTTACAGCATTTTCTACTGCAACTTGCGTGGTACTTCTGAAATCCACTTCTCCAAAAATTTTTTTGACTGTTCCTTCACCGCCTACCTGAATTTCATTATTATCAGAAGCCAAGCAAGAAATCCCGTATGAAAAAACGGTTCTCTTTGCATATCTTTCAAGTCCATTACTATTAATAATTATTGTTTCATCCAAAGATTCGGAATAACCGGATTTTACCACACTTTTTATTTTTTTATTTAATAATGCGAGCGACTCCATTTCTTTTAGAAGAGATATTTTTTTTTCTATAGGTTCCAAGCCGTATGAGTTATCAATTACGTCAAGTTCTGGTAGAACCTCTGACGGAGAAGCCAATAACACATATTTATCGGCTTCTAAAAACTCGGCATTTTTCTCAGTTGAAATAATTAAATTATCAATATTATGTGCGTCAAAATTGTTTGTATAAGAAAAACCGACTTTCCCGTTTTTTATTATTCTTAAGCCCAGTCCTTTTGAGTCCGAAGTAACAAAATCTTCTACTTTGCCTTCGGACCATGTAATTGCGGTTTCACGTGCCGCATTGCCAAAAACCTCAATATCGGCGTGTATATCCGTCTTTTTTACTTTTGAATATATTTCTTTAAAAAAATTTAATTTATTCATTGTATGAATCTTGCCCATGTCATAAAGAAAGCTATCAGGGATAATAATACTAAGAGTATGCCGATTTTTTTCCTTCTTAAAAGAACATATGAATCGTTAAACAAAAACTCTTTCGCATAATAATTTATCTTAATGACAAATTTTGGCTTATATAAATAAACAAAACCCAAGAACAAAAAAAACATGCCTAAAAATAATTTAATAATATCCATATTTTTAGCCTCCCCTGCGATTACTGGTAATGTCAAAACTAACATATTATTGAAAAACCATGATTTTTCACCCCGTAAAATAATGTTGTAAATTATTTTAATAAGTAGAATAATAATTACAATTATTATAAGCTACATTATTAACGGGGTCATAATATTTTTGACATACCGTACTTATTGAAAATTCTATAAAAATTATGGCAAAAAGTCAATTTTTTTTATATAATTATTAAGTCAGTACACAGTGAACAGTATACAGAATACAGTTTTAAAAGAATCTTATTTTATTTTAGCTATATCCTGTATCCTGCTTGTCCGCCAGTGGTTTAGTGGCGGATATCCTGTATCCTGATTTTAATATGATTGAAAAATTATTTAAAGAAAATAAAGTTTATAGTGGCAAGATATTAAATCTATATGTTGATACCGTTATCCTTCCTAATAAGAAAAAAGCTTCAAGGGAGCATTTGCGTCAACCTGATGCCGTTTCCGTTATACCATTTATTGACAAAGAAAATATTGTATTAGTAAAACAATATCGATACCCTGTAAAAAAAATAACATATGAACTGCCTGCCGGTAAAATATCAAAAAATGAAAAACCGATTGAATGCGTTAAAAGGGAACTTGAAGAAGAAGCTGGATATTTGTCAAATGATATAAAAAAACTAATTTTCTTTTATCCGTCCACAGCTTTTTCTACAGAAAAATTATATATCTTTACGGCAAAAAATCTCAAAAAAACAAAGGTAAACCCTGATGAAGATGAGTTCATTGAACCTGAAATCATAAGTTACAAAGAGGCTTTGCAGTGGATTGAAAAAGGCAAGATTATCGACGCAAAAACAATCATAGGACTTTTATTATATTTCAAGAAATATCTTTCATAACAGGTACTTCGTTGCAATCCGGAAAAAGGTGACATCTCACACATTCAAACCATATTTTATGAGGTAAAACTTCCTTTGATATTATCTTAAATCCTAACTTCTGAAAAAATTTTGGCTTAAAAGTAAGTGCAAAAACCTTTTTAATGCCTAATCTTTTGGCTTCGGAAATACATTTATTTGTAAGAGCAGTCCCATGTCCCTTACCCCTATAATTCGGGGAAATCGCCAGCGCCTTGATTTCCGCCAAATCCTCCCATGTTATAAAAAGTTCACAACAACCCAGTATCTTTTTATTTTTTTCTAAGACGAAATAATTTTGTAATTCTTCGTATATCTGGTTTAACGACCTCGGTAGCATTTCACCGTTTTTTGCATATTGATTTATAAACTTCTGAATTATTTTTACATCCGATATCTTTGCTTTTCTAATCATAATTCCATTCCTTTAATAAATGCAGTTATATTTATATTTATCAGTCCTTTCTTATTTTTAAAAACTTCTTCAATAACACTTTTAATAATATCAATAGAAAACATTTTTGTAACTGCTATAAATTTACCGAGCATAACCATATTTGCAATACGAATATCCCCTGATTGGGATGCTATTTCGCTTGCGGGTACTGATATAACGTTACCGGGAACGGTTTCCATAAGTGTAGTATTTAAAAATAAATTCCCACCCTTTTTTAATTTCGGCATAAATTTATTATATGATACTTCGTTTAATATAATTAACGTAGAAGGATTAGAAATTACAGGCGAACCGATTTCGTTATCTGAAATTACTACTGAACAGTTCGCAGTACCGCCCCGTATTTCAGCACCGTATGAAGGGTAAAATGTCGTATATTTATTCTGCGACACCGCCGCCCAGCATAAAAGATTACCTAAAAACATTATGCCCTGCCCACCGCTGCCTGCAATAATTATTTCTTCGTGCATTCTTTTAATACTCCCAAGGGAAATGTTTTCGTCAAAATGTCGTCTATCCATTTTATGGATTCTATCGGAGTCATTTGCCAATCTGTCGGACATTGTGATAATACTTCAATCAAAGAAAAACCAAGATTATTTAACTGATTCTCAAAACCTTTTTTAATCGCTTTTTTAGTCTTAATAATATTTTTTGGATTTGATACAGAAACTCTTTCAATATAACAAGCACCGCTAATTGACGCCAGTAGCTCACAAACTCTAAGCGGATAACCATCCCTCTTAGCGTCTCTTCCAAACGGTGTTGTAGCTGTTTTTTGCCCTAAAATAGTAGTAGGCGCCATCTGCCCGCCGGTCATGCCGTAATTTGCATTATTAACGAAAATTGTAGTAATATTTTCGCCGCGATTAGCAGCGTGGATTATCTCAGACGTACCGATTGCCGCTAAATCACCGTCACCCTGATAAGTAAAAACAACTCTATCGGGTAAGCATCTCTTAATACCGGTCGCTACGGCAGGCGGTCTTCCGTGTGCCGATTCTGTTACATCAAAATTCCAGTAATTATAGGCAAACACCGCACATCCGACAGGAGCAATACCGATAGTTTTTTCTCTAACATCTAATTCATCTATAACTTCAGCAACCAAACGGTGTATTATGCCATGCCCGCAACCGGGACAATAACTATTATTGACATTCTGTAAGCTATCAGGTAAAGAAAACATTTTATTTTTATTCATTTTGATTATGCTATTTCATAAATATCTTATTATCACACAATATACCGCTCTGGCAAAAAGACACTAAAATAAATAAAACTATCTCTATTTCCATTACTACGAAAAATCAGGTTTTGAACGATATAGATGTTTTTAGCTTAAAAAATTGTTAAGAAATTGCTTTGTTCGACGAGTCCCGATGAATATCGGGACAAGGAGTTTAGCAATTTTAAATTTTTTAAGCGTTAAGCTGATTTAAAAAATCAGCATCGTCAAGTGAAAAACCTTGATTTTTCGAAATCTACTCTAGCACACAATATACCGCTCTGGCAAAAAGACACTAATAATAGAACCGTCCCCATTATTGCATTTTCACAATCTTACTTATTACTTCTTCTTCATCAAATACGGTACCGCCGGGTGCACCTAAAAATTCCACCGGACAATTACCTTTGACTGAAAGATTTACGTCTTCAACCATTTGTCCAAGATTCATTTCTACAACAAGAATTTTTTTAATCTTTTTTGAGACATCATAAATAATTTTTTCAGGAAACGGCCAAAGAGTAATAGGTCTGATTAAACCTACCTTTTTACCCTGTTGCCTTAATTTTCTTAAAGCCGCTTTACATATCCTTGCCGAAATACCGAATGCAACTATAACAATTTCCGCGTCATCTATTGAATCGGTCTCATATCTTATTTCATTTTTCTTAATTTCAGTATATTTTTCTTCCAAATGCCGGTTATGTCTTGCCAATTCACCTTCTCCCATCATAAGAGAGCGAATCAATCTCGGTTTTCTGCCTTTGCATCCATCCAACTTCCAGTCCTTTTTATAATCTATTAACTTTAAATTTCTATCTTCAATTGATTCTATCGGTTCCATCATCTGTCCAACGATTCCGTCACTTAAAATCATAGTTGGATTTCTATATTTATCCGCTAAATCAAATCCCAAAAAAGTTAAACTGAACATTTCTTCAACAGAATTAGGCGCCAAAACAATAAGACGATAATCGCCGTGTCCTCCGCCCTTTGTTGCCTGAAAATAATCCGATTGGCTTCCTGAAATATTTCCTAAACCCGGTCCGCCCCGCTGAACATTTACTATAACACACGGTAGCTCACATCCGGCTAAATATGATATACCTTCCTGTTTTAGCGAGATTCCCGGCGATGACGAGGATGTCATTGCACGTTTTCCTGCTACGGCAGCACCAAATACCATGTTTATTGCCGCAACCTCGGATTCTGCCTGTATAAAAATACGGTTCAACTCCACCATTCTTTGTGACATATAGGCAGGAATTTCATTTTGAGGAGTTATCGGGTATCCGAAATAAGCTTCACAACCGGCAGCAATTGCTCCTTCACAAACTGCTATATTGCCTTTCATTAAAATTTTGGCGTTTTTCATTTTAAAAATCTGATTACAGTGTATTAATGAAGCTCCTTGCGGCAAGCCTCAGAGTTTTCTGCGAAAAAGTATAAAGTTATAGCGTCATTGGATTGTAAGATTAATTGAATCGTGCTATAAACTCTATAAACCGTCTATTCTTCTACTATTTCTATTGCTACATCAGGACACATAATAAAACAGAAACTGCAGAACTTACATTTCTCTTCATTTATCAATTCTACATATTTATGCCCTGATTTATTTATTTTATCTGAGACCTTTAAACAATTATTTGGGCAGACTGATATACATAACAAACAACCTTTACATTTTTCAGAATTAATTTTAACCTTTTTCATTATATTTATTTAAGAGCGTTAAAAAGTCATCCCCGCCCATGGATTATCACTTGCCTGCCGAAGTTCTCTGAATGTAAACATAGGATTTTCCAACAATCATATTTTATATCTAAAATTTAATTTTGTCAAGGGCAGATTTCTTCGTCTTCTTTACGCCATGCAGGATCAACTATACATAGAAATTTTAAATCGGAATCACCAGAATTTTTAATATATTGTTTTATATTTGGAGGGATATAAACCACTTGTCCGCTTTTGACTTCTTTTGATTCTTTTCCAATATGCATCTCGCCTTTACCTTCTAAAATATAATATACTTCGGAAGTCTTTAACTTGTGCGGTTGTGATGTTTTTCCCGGTTTCAAAACCGCATGAGCCAAACTATACCTGAGTTGTAAATCCGCCTTATCGGGATGCAAAAGTTCTCTAAGTATAGTATTATCACCTGCTATAAACTCTTCGCAATCTTTTAAATCTTTAATGAACATAAATTAAATGAAAGGTAGAAAGACATCGCTATCTATCTCTTTACTTGCCTTATACTAATTTTATATATTCTACTTTATATTGTCAAATGATTTTTGCCTCATTGACAGTACCGTTTTTTTTTCCTATAATTTGTACCCGAAGCTCGGCTCTACTGAAACGAGCGAGGCTACAACCCCAG
>Ga0156685_1097_pt2 | contig 34996 bp, 29 predicted proteins | sample RifOxyC2_FD_112015 | JGI IMG/M metagenome (GOLD analysis project Ga0156685, IMG submission 112015) | Elusimicrobia bacterium RIFOXYC2_FULL_34_12 | reverse complement strand
TCTGCATCGCTGGCGATCTGCATCACTGGCGCTCTGCATCACTGTCGTTCTGCATCTACAATTTAGGAATTATAACGCAGTTTGTTTATATAGATAATATATTATATTTTTTAATGCTAAAAAGTCAAGAAATTTCTCAACGGGTCTACCCAGTAGAATAAAGCAAATAAAACATTAAAAACGGATAAATCTAAGCTTTTTTAATGTGGCAGGCATAGCTTCTGAAGGAAGGTTTTTTTTTGTTCTTCAGTAAAACATTTCAATAGATTATTTAGTCTGGTTTTTACAGATTTCTTTTTAACAGAAATTGCAAAAATATTTAAATTGTTATCAATATATTTTAAAACGTTTCTTTTCTTGAATTCTAATAAAATTTTTTTTGCTTTTTCTTCTTCCAATGTTTTTATAAACTCATCTCGTATTCTTGATGCCGAAACTAAAGATAACAGGTTTTTCTTGATAGCGGAATTCATCCATTTTTCAGTGTTTTTTTCTATTCTGAAATTAAATCTATTTGCATATCTAATTGCTCTTAAAATTCTTGTCGGATCGTCAATAAAGCTTTTTTTATGAAGCACACGGATTAACTTATTTTTAATGTCATTCAATCCCTCGCACGGGTCAATAATACTGTATACTGTATTCTGTATTCTGTATTCTGATATTGGTATTGCCATGGTATTTATGGTAAAGTCACGACGGAACAAATCTTTTTTTAAAGTGGCAGGATAAACGACAGGCATGGAAGCAGGTTTCGGATATTCTTCTGTTCTTGCAGTGGCAAAATCAATTACAAAATTATCTTTTAGTTTAAGAGATGCAGTAAAGAATTTTTTATAAACTGTAAGTTTTCCATCTAATATATTATGAAAATAATTCGCAACTTCAATTCCGTTCCCTTCAACAACTAAATCCAAATCTATACTTTTAATTTTTAATATTAAATCTCTGATAAAACCGCCTACAATATAAATCCTGCAATTCAGTTGTTTTTCAGAATTTTTTGCTAATTTTAATAAATAAGCGATTTTATTAAATCCCATATAACACTTAGACCGATAACCAAAATAGCAGAACCTATTATAGAACCGACTGTTAAAAATAAATATGATTTTTTCCTGTTAAGATGCATTAAATGGCTTACCAATACAGCAGAATACATGCCTCCTAAATATACCGGCATAGCAGACAAAATAGTTATACCAAGATAACCCATTCTTCTAACTTTTTTTACCATCTTGGTTTTTTCAACAGCATATTGAGACGGCAGTCTTTTGGATAAGAGCCTTCCAATTTTTTTATTTACACCGGCTCCTTCAAGGATATAAAAATACAAGAACATCTGGAGTATATCACCTGTTAATGCAATAAAAAAAGCTCCCCACCAGCCTAATCCGGCAATAAAACTGATAGGAACTACTAAAAATCTATTAAAAAAGTAATGCAGGATGTTTAATGCGATACCGATTTCAACCATAATTTAAAAACTTTGCTTATAACGTGTTTCTTCGAGACGTTTTCTCGCTTCCTCTTCAGAGATAAAAGATATGTTTTTAATTGAAACGGATATCAGTGATGCCACCGAAGATAACAAAATGAGGTCGTTAATATTAAAAGAATTATTCTGATCCCCTGCAAATAATATAAAGCCGAGAAATTTTTCTTCAAAATAAAAAGCTGATACAACAATTGATTTTCCCGAAAAAAAACCATTTTTATAATCTTCTTCGCTATTCAAAATTATCTCTTTTTCGGAAGAAATTTTATTAACAAAAGGATCTGTTTTCAATAATATATCAATAGGTGGTTGAATATTTATTGATGAATGAACATCCAATTCGTCGGTAAATTCATTGTATATAGCTATTAGTCCTCGATTATGTTTTTTAAAATGTTTAGTAATTTTTGAGAATGTATCCATTGTCATCTGTTTGAGATTTCTTGAACTCGCAATTATTTTTCCTATGTCATATAGTAAAGTCAGATGGCTATCGGTTGTCGATAGACGGTTAAGTGTTGTTGACATAATCGCTGATAGAAGCTTCATCCCGGAATTCAAATCACTGGATAGCAGAGAATTAAAATCTTTCTTTTTTATTTCAAGCAAGGTTGTATCTTCAATCGCCTTAACCGATGCCATTCTCGGTTTATTCTCAAATAAAGACATTTCTCCGAAATAATCGCCTGCGGATAAAATAGCTAAAACTTTTTTATCATTGCCCGATAAATGTTTAAACACCTCAACCTTGCCTTCTGCTATTAAGCAAAACACATCGGCCGCAGTTAATTCTTCAAAAATAACCGTATCTTTTTTAACATTTTTTTCTTTTACTATTTTTGATATATTTTTAAGTGTTTTATCAGTCAAATCACTAAAAATTTCTATTTGTTTTAGGTTCATTCTGCCCCTCCTGTTTCTTAGCAAAATCCAAAGATTGAATTTGTATTTTTAAATCCGATGGATTATTACTTGTGGCAAGCGCATCATCAATAGAAATTGTGCCATTTTTATATAGTGTTAAAAGTGACTGGTTAAACGACTGTGTTTTATAAAATGAAGAACTATCTTCAATTGCTTTGGATATTTGTCCGGTTTTAGACTCTGCAATCAGTGCCTTTATAAAAGGTGTATTTACCATAATTTCTATAGCCGCAACCATTCCCTTACCGTCTTTTCTTTTTACTAATCTTTGAGCAATTACCGCTTTAAGGAATAGGGATAGTTGAAATCTTATCTGAAGTTGTTGTTCTGGTGTAAATGTATCTATAATTCTATCTATTGTCTGTTTTGTGTCGTTTGTATGAAGCGTTGAAATAACAAGATGTCCGGTTTCAGCAGCTGTTAAGGCGGTTGAAATCGTTTCCGAATCACGCATTTCGCCTACAAGTATAACATCAGGGTCCTGTCTCAATGCGGATTTCAGTGCTGTCGCAAATGTATTAGTATCCATTCCGATTTCGCGTTGATTTACTATTGATTTTTTATCAGCATGAACAAATTCTATGGGGTCCTCAATAGTGATAATATTTTCTTTAAAACTTTCGTTTAAATGATTTATCATAGCTGCCATAGTTGTGGATTTTCCGCTTCCTGTCGGTCCTGTAACAAGAACCAACCCCATTTCGGAAGAAATAATTTCTTTTAAAACCTGCGGAAGATTAAGTTCGTCTATTGTCGGTATTTTTGCAGGGATTGTTCTAAAAACGGCACCATAATTCCCTTTTTGAAAAAAAAGCGCACCCCTGAATCTCGCGATACCCGGTAGTTCGCATGCAAAATCAAATTCTTTATTATCATGTAATTTTTTGTCTTCGCCAAAACCTATATATTTAGACAAAAGTTGTTTAATGTTTTCCGAAGAAAGTTTTTCAGTATCAATAAGTGGGTCTATTTCCCCGTTAATTCTAACCATAGGTGGTAAACCTGCTTTAAGATGCAAGTCAGTTCCTTTTTTTTCAACCATCATTTTCAAAAGGTTTTCTATTTCCATATTAAAGTTACCTCCCGTAAATTGCCGCTTTCACCATCTCGGGATTATGTGCTTTAGCAAGTGCATCTTCAATCTTTATTTGATTATCCCGTACCAATGATGCCAAGGCTTTATCGAGCGAAATCATTCCTGACTTACTGCCTACCTCAATTGTCTGATATAATTGGTGTGTCTTGCCTTCCCTGATAAGATTGGCAATAGCGGGTGTTGCTATCATAATTTCTCGTGCGGCAACTCGCGTAGAACCATCCACGCTTGGTATTAATGTCTGTGATATAACCGCCTGAATAGAAGTAGAAAGCTGCATTCTTACCTGCTGCTGCTGGTGCGGTGGAAACACGTCTATAATTCTGTCTATAGTTGAAGGTGCGTCCGTTGTGTGCAGTGTAGCAAAAACGAGATGCCCTGTTTCTGCAATTGTTATTGCAGCACCGATTGTTTCAAGGTCTCGCATCTCACCAACAAGAACGATATCCGGATCCTCTCTAAGTGCATGTTTTAAGGCACCGGCAAAAGAAAGCGTATGTTGTCCGACTTCTCGTTGTGTTACAATGCAGCTCTTAGATTCATAGACAAATTCAATAGGGTCTTCAACCGTAAGTATATGGTCTTTTCTGGTTGTATTGACAATACCCATTAAACAAGCCAGAGTCGTTGATTTTCCGCTTCCTGTCGGTCCTGTAACAAGCACTAAACCTCTTGGTAACTGTGCTAAATTTGTTATTGAAGGCGGAAACTTGAGTTCTTCTGGTGTTGGCACTTTTGAGGAAATAACACGAAGAACGGCACCGATTCCGTTCCTATGCATCAAAACGTTTACTCTGAACCTGGATACATTAGGCAGATTAAACGAACAGTCTAACTCCATTTCTTCTTCAAATTTCCTTTTCTGCTCATCATAAAGCATCGAATAAATAAGTCTTTTTGCTTCTTCAGGAGTAATTATTTCGGTAAATCCTTCTAAAACTTTCATTTCACCTATGTGTCTGCACATAGGTGGTTTTCCTACTACAATATGAATATCTGATGCACCTATTTTTACTGCTTTTGTAAGAATATCAAAAATTTCCATAAAATCTCCAGTTACCTCACCGAAGTTATCTTATAACATAGGTGGGTATCGTCACTGCATAACTTTCAGGCGGATTATTATTCACCTTATGATGCAGTAGCGGCATCCATCACAGTATCTACTTAGTTTCAGATTTAGTTTTATTTACTTCTTTCTGTTTTTCTATATAGACTTTTTTCATCACATCGCCGATTTCTATTTGATATACCACATCTAATCCTTCTATAACCTGACCGAAAACTGTATATTTACCGTCTAAAAACGGTTGTGGTCCCATACAAATATAAAACTGACAACCTGCAGAATCGGGCTCTTGAGATCTTGCCATAGCAACAGTACCGTCAAGATGTTGTCTTTTATTGAATTCCGCTTTAATCTTATATCCGGGATTACCGGTTCCGTTACCGTTGGGGCATCCCCCCTGAATTACAAAATCCGGTACAACCCTATGGAATTTCAAACCGTTATAAAACTTTTTATCAGCAAGTTTTTTAAAATTATTTACCGTATTAGGTGCGTCCTTTTCATAAAACTCAAACTTTATTATACCTTTATCTGTTTCAATAACAGCGATTTCTTTCATTTGCTTTTTCTCCTTTATTTGTTTTTTCTTTTGCGTAGGTTTTTTTTCTATAGCATAAAGGTTATTAAAACTTAATGCAAAGAAGATAAAAAATACGGAAAACAGTCCCAAAATATTAAATCTGGAATTTGAAATTTGAAATATGTTCATAATTCTTCCTCCCTTCTGAGAAATTCAACCAGCTCATCCAAACCGAAAAAGACTTCTATCTTATAACCAACAAAAATCTTTTTATCTGCTTTTTGATTAACAAATTCGCAATCATACTTGGCTTTTTTCACCAAATCAGTCTTACTCTCGGCGCAGTCATGATTATACACATAGAATAGATAATGTTTTTTTTCGTCGTGATACAAAATAAAATTTTCGTAATAAAACAAATCTCCGCAAAACGGACATACAACAACATTCAAAAGTCCGTCAAACAACAAATCTTTTAAATCCGGATCTTTTGTAACATTTACTGAACTCCATATATCCCACTCGAACTTCTTGCCGCAACGGCAAGTAATATTATGTTTTTCAGAAACCGACATTACAAAATTATACAAAAAAAATCAGAAAAATCAAATCAAAAAAGTCAGCAATGTCAAGCCAAAGTAGAAATGTCTGGTTTTTAACAAAGTAGAAGCGTCTTGGCATTTGTTTTATTCACCCCTTAAAATAAATAGAACCGTCCCCATTTCTGTGTCAGGTTAATTAGTAATGTATTTCGCGATTAAGGGATTATTTTTATTATGTAGGCGAAGTCTTCTTGTTGGGCTATGTCCTGAGGTTTTAATAACCAAAGTTTGACGTATATGCAGGTGTATTTGTCCCTTTCAGATATTTTTAGACGACCGTTTATGTCTGCAGGAGACAAATTATTTTTGTTATATCTACCAACATGAAATAAACATGGTTGACTGTATGCAGAATTGACTATATCTTCCGATGAAGTGTTGTATGCAAAGTCAATGTTTTCGGATTTTTGTTTATCTATGTTTGCATATTTCAATCCGGCATCATACGCATTTACCATCCATAGCCTTATTTTTCCGGGTTCTGCTTCGGTACTGTATATTTGTTTAAATAGCCATTCTGCATCATTGCCCCGGTAGGTTTCTTCTATGGTTCTGTTAGAATATTTTATCTCCGGGTTTTTACAGTAGTCTATTAAAGCAGTTATTGAGTTCACGTTGCTTAATATTATTAATTGATATGGATTGCAGATGTAAAACTGGGCACTGTTAACCCAATCCTTGTCATATTCTATCGTATCAAATATTTTACTGCATAATACGTATGCCGGTTGAAATATATTTAGTATCGCATGTTCATCGATTTTTGATTTTCTAAATTCATGAAGGGTTTGTTTTGTCATTCCAAAAAGTTGGGATATTAGGTTTATTTGTATGTCTATTTGACCTGTGTATGGTTTGAAGTTGTCCCTGATTTTCTTTTGTGCTAATGCGGTTTCTTCTATTCTTCTTTTTTGTGCATATATGGGCATAACCATTTCTCTGATTATTAACCAAGCGACAATTATTATTAGGAATAATGAGATACTTATTAATATTAGTTTTGTTTTATCGGATGTTTTTGGTTTTGAAGTTTGTAGGTTTATAGGTTCAGGTTGTGATACGGTTTCCGGATTTTGCTTTTCTTTTCTAAGAACTTCATAGCATAAACCGCAATATAGAGTATTTTCTTTATTTTCGTAATTACATTTTGGGCATTTCATTTTTTTAAATAAATAGAACCGTCCCCATTATTATTCTATCAGCCGTTTGAAGTAGTCCTTTATGATGGTGTCATATTTTTGTGGGTATTTTTGCTGGAGAGATTCAATTATTGTTTCTCTAAGTTCTTTTGGAGGTTTGTATTCATCTGCAGATGGTATTTTTACAAAGCCGCTTCTGAATCCTGTATAACCGCCGGTGCCACTTGCCCTGATTCTGGGCATTCCGCCTGACATACCGCTGTTCCCGCTTTTGGACATTTGTGTCATCTGGTCGGATGCGTTTTGGAGCGATTCTTTGCTGCTCAGTAGTTCATCCAATGCTTTTTTTTCGTAGTCAACGGCACTCGGGATATTTGTGTTGTTAAGTTCTTCGGAAGCGGAACCCATTGATTTTTCCGATGAGGATATTTTTTTAGTTATATCAGATGGGATGGAAAGAGACTTTTTTGATAAGTCGGAAAATGTTTTTGTTAATGATTGAGTTCTTAATTGATTATTTTTTTGATTCTCGGATAATTGTTTTTGTAATTCAAAATCGTTTTTATTATAAAGTGCTGATTTGTCCGGTGAAAAATTGTTAAGTTCATCCAAGATTTCCTGTTCAATCGTTTTACTTTTTGTTATATGATTTTTTGCGTTTATTATGCTAATATTTTTTTCGAGATTATCAAGCATGGATATTATTTCAACCAATAGATTTCGCGATTTGTCAATTTTTTGTGATGCAAATTCGCCAAGAACTATTTCCATGTTTCTTTCCGGGTGTATGTAAAGGTTGTATATGCCCGGATGCGTGAATGTGCTTTTTTCAATTATTGATTTTGAATTGCCCAGTTCAACAATAGCTCTTTTTTGTTTTTCAGCAAGTTTTTTGAGTAATTCTTTCTGTAACGCCAATGTTTTTTCTAACCGCTTTGCGTCAATTTTCTGCGTATCGGTTAATATTTTTTGCTGTTCATTGATTATTGTGTCTAATTCGCCGATTGTTTGATTGATTTCAAGTTGAAGCCCGGAGTTCATATTACTGTTCGTGGAATTTACCGAGTTTTCAATTGAATTCAGTATATCCGATACTTGCTTGCTTAATTTTTGGGCAAGTTCAATTGCTTTGTCTATGTTTCCCATCTGCAATGACCATTTCATTTCGTCAGTACTTAGTTTCATTTGCATTAAGTCGATTTTTTTCATTTTTTCGTTGTTTGCAAAGTCATTAGGTGTTTCCTGTGGCATTTTTGCGAGTTTTTCGGAAAGTTGGCTTATTAATTCAGATAGTCGCTCTGTGGCTTTTTGAAGTTCTTTCATTTTTTGTGGGTCTGGGATGTTTTTTAAATCCGAAAGTTTTTGTTCTATCATATCTGCAGAGTCGGCCATTTCGCGGGTTGTGGATAACATGTCTTCCATTTTCTGGTTTTTTACGATATTTTCAGAAAAAGTACTGAGCCGTTTAAGTTCTTCTAATATTTCATCTTGAATTTTACTTGCATTATCCGTTTGTTTATTAGAAAGCGAATTGATTGCTTCGTTCATTTTTTGATTTCCAAGCATTTCTACAGCGTCTAGCATGTTTTCATATTCAAGATAATTTGAATATGAAGTTAACGGGTCATTCGCCATTTTATCTATTGTTTTTTTTAGATTTGATGAGGATGATTTCATTAATTCCTGCGCCTTTTGCTGCATGAGTGATGCGTTTTCAAAATCCTGTTTTGTTAAAGCGGTTTTACTCTGGAGTTGTCTGGATAATACTTCATTTAATTCCATGTTGAATTCATTTAGTTCCATTTCTATCAATTGGTGCTCCAATTCATATGATAAAATTTCAAATGAATATTTTTCTGAATAAGAAGTAAGTTTTTCACTTAGGTTGCCGCTATCGGTTACTTCAAGACGGTATTCTACTACGTCTTTTGGCTTCAGATTTAAATCAGGTATAATTATCTCATATTCATCAAGTGTTTTCTTTTCAGGTTTAGTGAAGGATTTTATCTGATTTTTTTTGTTTAGCGTAAGATAATTTATGCTTATTTCAGAAATTCCGAAATCATCTTCAGCAGAATAGACTATTTTTAATCTTCCATTTTCGGAAATCATTACATTAAGGGCGGGTGCGATTATGTCAATTTTCGGAGGATTATTTTTTATTATGCTTATTTTATGTTTTATAGGTTGTGGAATGGTTTCGCCGTTTAATACCGGCTCAAACCAGTATTCAGACTGATTTTGCACGATAAATTGACCGGTAATTTCATTTTTAGACATTTTTGTTCTTATTTTTTCTGCGGTATTCGTAAGTAGAAATGCTTCTTTTATGCTTCTGTTTGTTTGAGCTGTGATTTTTATTGTTGTTCCTCTTGGAGCTTCTATGTCCGCTTCGGTTTCTGTTTTATTCGCTAAGCCGATATGTAAAGGATAAATATATTCAACCTTTGAAACTGATATGGCCATAGGCGATACAATTGTGATATTATATTTAACGGATTTTGTGTCCAGTAATTCAACGTAATATTCGGTATCCGACATGACATTTTCAATTTTTTCAGCATATTTTTTATTTTCAATATTTTTCATCTTTTTTTGCTGCCAGCTACTATTGATTTCTCTGTAAAATATATAGGGTGTTATATTTTCAGATTTGGGAACAACAAATATAGTTACGTCGCTACCTGCGGTTATCGTTGTATCCTTAGGCGAAACCGTGAATTCTGTTGCTGAGGTAAATATCAAAAAATATCTTTTTAATGTAAGTTGACTGGAGAATATTATGAAGTTGATTATTAATACAGTAAAGATAATGAAAATATTTTTTAGATTTTTGGGACCGATAACATTTTTAAGCATATCGGTTGATATCTTTGATGACGTATGTTTAATAAATGCATCGGTAAGTTCGACGGATGTATTCGGATATATATTTTTAGTTAATTGGACGGCTATTATCAGGTCGTCTTTGAGGTTTTCATTCTTTTTTTGGATAAGAAGCGATATTTCTTCATCAGCATTTTTGAGATATATTATTTTTTTTATTGTTTTTACCGTTAAGTAAAATAGTGCCGAAATACAAAGAAACAATAAAACGAATCTAATGTTATGCGAAGATAATGAAAGAAGGTCAAGAAAATAATTGATAAATATCAATAGGAATAGCACGATAAAGATTTTTATTATCGTGTTAATAATGTGATAAATACCCAGTTTTATTTTTGTTTTTGATATTAAGTTTTTTATATTATCCATAACTTAAATGATGAATGATGAAGGTTTTTAATCCACAGGACTTCGCCCAAGGAGATTCATCTGTGTTTATCTTGTTTTGAAATTTCCTTTGCCCTGTTGTATTCTTTCTTTGCGGCTTCATAGTTTTTTATTCCATAGTAAAAAATATCGCCGATATTTTTATGTGATTCGGAATCGTTAGTGATATCAAATACTAAAATGCTGTAGCCTATATTTTGAATCGGTATTCTGTTTTTCAACCATTTAAATATGTCAACTTGACCTATGTATATTCCTTGAAAATAAGTGGCACTTATGGCAAGTAAATCGGTTCTTTCCTTTTCTGAATAATCTATGTTGGGCGAGCATTCTCCTGATAAGATATGCTGGCTTTTTATTCCTTCATATTTTGTGTCTCCCTGCCCGAAATAACATTCAATAAGATTAACGTTTTTATTTTCAAGATATTTTTTTAGGAATTTTAAATCCTGTCCCCAATCCAAATTTGAATCAACCAGGTATTTATATCCGTTTTTAGGTCCCCCTACTAACTCATTAAAATAAGCGAGATAATGTGGATAGGTTTTTATTGAGGTATATATATGAAAACCAAGCATAAAATATAATAAATAATGAAAAATGCTGTTGAGTTTTATCCTTGGAGTTTTTATTAATCCGGAAATAAAGACGAATATTAGAGGATATATCGGTAATATGTATCTTAATCCGATTTGTGTTTTGGAATATGAAGCGGCAGCAAAAAATATTGCTATAGGAAACAAAATATAGAGTTTGTCAAATTTGGATGCAGGTATTTTTTTGAAGATAAATATAGAAAATATGAATAATAATATAACTGGTAAAGTGGATTTTAATAAAAATGCAAATAGATAATATGTTCCGAATCCGCTGTTTGAATATTTTCCGTTTAGAAATGTTAAAACTCCTTTTTGTCCCATGATACCGAATACACTTTTTAATCCCTCAAAAAATAGTTTAATATTACCCTGATAAGTTATTGTTATTACAATAAAAGCAATGATAAATATGAATAAAATATCGATTAGTTTTTTTAATCTGTTTTTTTCTGATAAAGAGAAAAGAATAAATATTGGTATTAACAAAATTGCACTGAATTTTGTTGAAAATGCTAAGCCCAGTGAAATCCCAGTGTAAATTATGCTGCTTCGTGAAGGTTTTTCAAGGTAGTTTTTAAATAGATATAGAGAAAGTAAAGTGAGAAAAGCTATGCCCAAATCGGTACCTGCAATACCGGAGAAGGCAAGAATATTAGGTGAAAAACAATAAAATACAAGTGCGAATAGTCCGCATTTTTCATCATTAAATATTTTTTTCGCCCATATAAATATTAGAAGACCTAACAAAATAGATAGTCCCAGTATCTGCAACCGTGCTAAAAATAATATTGTATCCGCTTTCAGGTTGTTTTTATATAGGAAATTTTTGCCGTATGCAAATTTTTGGTAAGATGTCCAATACGATTTTGGTTCTTCGTTTATTATGGTTTTTGACGCTATTAGCGGTATAGCGGTAAGTATTCTTATTAACGGAGGATTTTGAATTTCAATTCTGTAATCATTAAATTTGATATGATAAAGTCCTGCGGCTATTTGAAACGGTTCGTCATAATAGGCGCATTTCTGCCTTGATGAAAAAATAACTTGCAATGCCAATATAGTTAGAAGTATCAAAATAATTATTTTTGTTTTCATAATCCGAGATTTCTTTTTGCAATATATAAATATTTGGGCGCATCTGCATGGTTGGGATTAATCCGCAAAGTTGTTTCTAATTCCTGAATTACCTTTCTCCAATCTTTAAGATGCCAATATGCTACAGCCATATTATAATGTGCATCGGCATAATTGGGTTTAATTTCTACGGCAATAGAATATTCGCTAATTGCTTCATTGATTTTATTCTGCTTTTCATAAACGGTTCCTAAGTTATTATGTACCGTTGCCCAATCGTTAACAATGGAATCTATGATTTCAGGAAATGATTTATAATCCAAGCCGTCATTATACATTTTCTTGTAGTATTTGATAGATTCTTTATAATAATATTCTGTTTTCTCGAGATTGTTTCTTTGGAAATAAATCCAGCCAAGATTGAAGTATAGCGATGGAATATCATCCTTTATTGTAATTGCTTTTTCAAAGTAGTTTATAGCATGGTTTATTTCATATTTATTCAAAAAGAATAATCCGGCTCTGAATAGTGAATCTGCATATTGTGCAATTATTTTCTGGTTAAAAATATCATAGTAAGAACTAACTTTCAATGGATTCCTCAGTATATATATCTCTTCAAAATCAAAAGGTTTAATATAATTAATCTTTTCTTTTCTTACGTTGAAAACCAACCAATACGGATAGGTAAAATAATTGTTTTGTCCGAGCATTTCATAATCTTCCACATCCGTGGTGTAATAAATACTTCTGCCCTTGTTTAAATGAAAAAATTGGGTAAAACCTTCAGGATTATTCAATGATACAACATTGGTGTTTTTATATTTTTTTAATGATTCTTGGTACCAGGTACTTCTGGATAGTCCTTTGGCAATAACGGTGATATCATCCCGCCTTTTTTCCACAAACTGCAGATACCATTCTGAAAAAACTTGTACGTCTTCTCTGGAGATTATTATTGAATTTTTAGGCAATGACCTGAATACGTTTCTGGCAAAATCATATGCATTAAAATTAAAACGCATGTTTTGTTTGCTGAAATTTGATAAAAATATTAATACCGGGATAATAAGAACAATAATTGAATATTTTTTGAATTTTTGAGAAAGAAAAAACAAGCCGGTTCCAAACCATAATGCGAGTATCAAATCGGATATTAAATAGTGAGGTTCCATTATCGCAAGTGCATGTGGATTCGGAGGCATTTTAGCTATGGCAATAAATATCGGACCGGATAATAAATAGATTATAAGAGTTGTATTTAAAAATTTTATATTTTTTTTGTATAAGCCGAATAAACCCAGAATGATAACCGGAATGCCAAATACGGAAAAAAGTCTGAAAGTTCTTTTTAAATAGATGTTCATTTCAGAACCGAATACATCACTTATCTTATATCTTGAGGAAATAAGATCCAATGTTTTTCCGTGTGTTTTACGGGTGATTGTCTCAAGTAATGTCTGGAAGTTATCGGGTTTATTCCAGTTTAAATGCGGTGATGTTTTTGACCTTACGGGAAGATAAAAATAAATTGAGAATCCGACCGTAAATATTATTAATATATGCACGAGTGATTTAACGGTAAAAATTTTGTATTTATTGATTAAGACGTAATATAATATTCCGGGCGATATCAAAACTATGTCAATACGATTTCCCATTGATAACCCGAACAGAAAAATTATATGTAATAAATATTTTGTATTGATTAGCAAGTAAATAAGCAATATTATAAAAAAGGTGTTGATGGTGTACATTTCAGCGACGGTTGAAACAGACCATAAAGTTTTTGAAAATGCCAAGCTTAAAGCAGCGATAAAAAAAATAAAATCGGTATTTTTTTCAATATTGGATTTATTGTTTAAATCTTTAACAGCTAAATAAAAAATTCCGCAAGTAAGTGCACCGAAAAAGGCTGACATTATGTTTATGCGGTATGCTATATTACCGAAAGGAATTAATAGCGAGAATAATTTGCCAAGGATAACATAAAGCGGATATCCCGGCGGATGGGCTATCCCTAAAGTAAATGTTACGGACGCCATTTCCCCTGCATCGCGGTAAATTGCAACTGACGGAAACAACGTATAAAGATATATTGCAAAACTTGATAAAAACAATAAAATAATAGTATTCATCCTAGTAATCTCATAAGGTAATGTCAAAAATGACATATTATTGAAAAATTTGGTTTTGAACGATATAGATGTTTTTAGCCGAATAAATCGTTAAAAAATTGGTATGTTTGACGAGTCCCGATGAATATCGGGACGAGGAGTTTACCAATTTTCGGTTTATGAGGCGTAAAGAAAACATCGTCTAGTGAAAAACCATGATTTTTCATAATATTTTTGACATTGCCTCTCATAATTTTCTTTTCGCAGATTCTATGTATTTGTTTACATCCGTGCGATTAGGATTAAGCCGCAAAACCTTCTCAAACTCGCTTATCACACCGGTCCAATTATTTATTTCCCAGTATGTTACTGCAAGGTTATAATGTGCGTCAATATAAGACGGTGAAATTTCAATAGCTTTTTTATATATAGAAATCGCTTCGTTGAATTTTTTTTGTTTGGTGAGAATAGTACCGAGATTATTATAATATTCAAATTTATGAGGTTCATTTTTTATTGCTGTTTTATATTCTTCAACCGCTTCATCAAGCAAACCGTTGCTGTAATACATATATGCAATCTCATTGGATATATTTTCTTTGAATAAAGGCTTTAATTGTTCAAATTCGTTCTTAGCTAATGAATTTTGTTTCGTTGCAAGATAATATTTAGCTAAAGATAAATGATAAGAATAAGTCAATATTTTGTCACGATATCGTGAAATATTTTCCCGCAACACATAGATATAAGAAAAATTATAATTTGGCAGATTATTGTTAAGAATAAACAGTAAACCGCTTTTATTAAATTTCATATCATCAAAGTAATCGGGATTTTCAGATAAATAATAAATATTCTTGTCAGTTTGCTGAATCAATCTTCTTTCAATAGGCAACCGGACTAAAGTCCTGTCTTTTCCTTTAATCCAGTAATAGCGGTCCCCGTAGATGTTCGGGAAAACGCTTGCATTACAGTCGTATATGTCTACTGACGGTCTTTCTTTGTTAACCAACTTCATATATGCCAAAATAAATACAGATTCATCCGCCTTGTCAAGAAAAAGAATGGAATTATCTTTTACCGTTCTTAAAATATTTTTACCCAAATCATAAGGGAAAAAATTATATCGTAAATTGTTTTTTTGAAAGTTGGTAAGAAAAAGAAATATTACAAATCCGGGAAATAATCCGTAAGACCATTTAAGTTTGCTTGTTATGTAAGATACGGATAATCCAATCCATATGGTAAAAATTATTATTGAAGGTATGTGAAAAGGTTCAAGTAAGTCTCTCGTATCTTCATTTACAGGTTTATTAGCAAGGAACATAAAGAATGGTCCTGATAGAATAAAAATCAATAATAGGCTCCAAAAAAGCTTCTTTTTTTTCTTATAGGAATAGATTAAACCAAAAACTCCTAATAAGAATCCGATAAAAGTTGAAGTGTTAAAAATGTTTTTTGTATATTCCCATATTTGCTGTGACAACAGTGAAATCGGTCTCAGAAGCTGTCCCCCTCTTTCTTCAATGTGCATTACTCCGCCGTAACCGATTCTGAATACGACTTTGAGAAAATTTTCAAATATTCCGGGGTTATCCCAATTGTCAATAGGATTCTGGCGAGAACGCAAAAATAAGTATAAATACACCGAAAATCCTAAAATAAATAAAAGTAAATAAATATTAATTTTTTTGATTGAAAATTCAATTTTTTTATTAAGAATCAGATAAAGCAAAACTCCAGGGAAGTAAAAAGTAAGAGTATGGTGATTTCCGAGTCCTATACCGCATAAGAAAATAATCAGTAGTATATTCTGTTCCGTTATCAGCGAATATAAAAGCATTGTCATGAAGAACGCGTTCAATGTATATATTCCGCCTTTTGTCTGGATAGATTGTGACCATAAGTGATGTGAAAAGGATAGAGTTAATGCAGTTATAAATGCGCAGAACCATAAGGAGTTTTTAGAAATTTTTATAGAAAATGAGCCATTCAAAATTAATGCCTTAATGATTAAAAAAATAATTCCGCAGGAAAGCGCACCAAAAAAAACACTCATGCAATTTATACGGTATGCGATATTCCCGTATGGAATTAGAATGGAAAATATTTTTCCCAATAATACATAAAGCGGATATCCCGGCGGATGGGCTATGCCCAGCGTACTTGATGCTGTAATAAGTTCACCGCTGTCGCCTGTACACACAGTCGGAGAAGAAGTAATTAATAATATTATGAAGTTGATAATGAATGTAACTATCATTTTTTCAATATTGTAAGATATTTTCTCGCTTGTTCATGGTTCGGGTCCAATTGTAAGACTATTTCAAATTGCTCTATAACATTTTGCCATTTTTGCAATTTCCAGTAAGTAACACCTAAATTGTAATGGGCGTCAATATAGTTGTATTTCAAATCTATGGCTTTTCTATATTCGGCAATGGCAAGTTCATTATTGTTTTGTTCTTCAAATAATACTCCAAGATAGTTATGGGTGTCAGGTAGCATAGGATTTGCAGCTGCAGATTTATTATATAAATCAATCGCTTCATCGTATTTTTTTAGTTTAAAGTATTCGTAACCTTTTGTAAGATACATAAAGGCAAGATTTGTTTTTGCATTTTCATCATAAGGATTTATTTCTATGCCTTTTCTAAAATATTTTATAGATTCGTCTTGGAATCCTTTTTCTTTAAGAGAAATCCCGATATTATTATGCACCCATTCCACATCCCCTCCGACATTCGCAGCTAAATTATATTCATTAAACATATCTTGTATCTTTTTTTGTTCATAGTGTCTTTCCGCGATAAAATAATGATATTGTGCCGAAACATCGCGAAGTAGATATTCTTCAAGGTAATTTTTATTATCTATATCGCGAATCTTGTAACAAGCCCATAAATTATAGTCTAATATTGAAGGTTTGGCATTGAATATTATACCGGTTGTCCGTGATTTCACATCTTTAAGGTTTGAAAGGCTGCTTCCGAGCGAAAAGCAGACAGGTCTGGGTCCTTTAAGCAATTCTCTTTGTATAATCGCCCTTCTTACTATTTTTTCTTCACGGGTTAATCGGAAAAAATCAGAACCGAAAATATTTTTAAATAAAAGACCGGTATCAGTATAAAATGACGCATCTTTACGTTTTTTTAAACACCACTGTTGATAGGATAGTAAAAACATCTGATTGTCTCCCGATGAAAAATAATGAGAATCGGTCGGTAATGATTTTAAAATGTTTGAAGAATAATCGCTTGCAATAAAATTATTCCTTTTATTATTATAGTTAAAATTAAACAGTATAGGCAGTATAATTAATGGTGTTAAGAAATAATATTTGATATATTTTGATATGTAAAGGAATCCGAATGACAACCATATCGCCATTACGGTATATGCAGGTAGAAAATAGACTTCTACTACCGATGCTTGCTGAGGGTTAAATTGAAACTTTAATATCAGTAATAACACGACGCTGTTAATAACGAACAGAGTTACTGTGAATGTAAAATACTTTTTGAATTCCTTGTAAAGATTCAACATGCCCAATAGAATAAACGGAACCATATAATAAGTGAACTGTTCTCCGGCAAGTTTGAAAAAATATTTTATGAACGATAATTTTGTTAAAAAATTAACACTTTGTCCGAATTCAAATGTTTTGTACTGCACTCTACGTATTTGAGCTATGAAGTTTTGAAATGTTTCGGTATCCCCCCAGTCCATAAATGGATTTGCAGAGGAACGAACCGGCATAAATAACAATACTGACAATCCCAATAGTAAAAAAACAGAAAATGAGACAGTTCTCTCAATAAAATTCTTTTCATTAAACAGTATTTTCCAAAATAAAAGCAGGAAAGCCGGAAATAATAGCGCAGTTAAATAGTGTCCCGAAATTCCAACGCCTGTAACAAACGCTATGATATAAATGTTGTTGTGTTTTGTAACAGAAAGATAAATAAGCAACGCAATTATGAAAGCGTTTATAGTATAAACTTCGGCAATTACAGATTGTGACCAAAACGTTTTTGAGAAAGACAGGAACAAAGACGATAAGATAGCGATGAATATATATTTATTTGTTGAGTTGGATTCGCGGTTATTCCGTCTGAATAGATGTATTAATATCAAATATAGGATACTGCATGTCAAAGCTCCGAATAGTCCGGACATCAGGTTTATACGGTATGCGATATTCCCGTATGGAATCAGGATGGAAAATATTTTTCCGAATAATACATAAAGAGGATATCCCGGCGGGTGTGTAATACCTAAAGTATATGCAGCAGTTGTAAACTCGCCGCTGTCGCCGACATAAACTGTCGGACACAGTGTAATTAAATATATTACAAAGGATACCAGGAAAGTAATTATCATAACAACCCGTATTTTCTTCTTAGATACCATTCTACACAGAATAAAATAATCAATAATAAATATATGTAGGTTTTATTCCATATATTCATTTCATACAGTATATCGGATTTTGTTATTCTGGGCTTTATATTCAATTCATTAAGATTGAAAGAATCAATAGATAATAATTTTCCGTTTGTTTTATCGGAAATATTTTTTAAAAATGTGCTATTTACGGTGTTGTCTTCGGATTCTTTTGATATATTAAAAACCGAAAGGGAAATTTTATCCTCCCCCAAATATTTTCTGTTATAGGATGCATATGCATCAAGTTTATATTCACCTGAAAGTTCAAGTGAAATCTTAGTTCCATATTCACCATTTTCTATTTCAGGAGGAACATTTATAATTTCTTTTTGATTATCAGGTTTTGTCACATGCAAATTTACAATTGCATTATTTATTGGTTTGAAATACTCATCTTTTACTTTAATTTTTATTACTGAACTGTCGCCTATATTATAACTTTTTTTTGAGGATATAGCCACTTGTTTCATAGAAATAGAATTTGTAAGCCATTTTATGGATTGTCCCCATAGTTTGACATATTTATAGGGATTTTCGCTCCCTAATGCCAAACGCCATAGAGACGATGTTGTAATACACATTACGCGGCCTTTGCCAATTTCAGAAATGGTAATTATAGGATGTTTGGATTTTTCACTTTCTGCAAGAGTGACGGTTTTATCTTTTGTAGTCGATATATTTATAGTATCTAATTCGGGTAGATTTTTCAACACGAGCATATTTTCCACATTATCATCGGAAAATTTCAATATGCTGTTTTCAGGTCTCAAGATATGAAGATAAAACTTTTCTGTACTTAATTCACTTGTAGGATTAACAGGTAAAATATCGGCGATAGGGGTATTCTGGTAGATAGATAAAGGTATTTCACCGCTTATAATTAAAAATGATTTTCCGTATCCATAGACGAAATTTTTGATATTTACCAGGTATTGAGGATTTATAGCAAATCTTGAATAATTAAAATTATCAAATATCAGCATATCAAAATTGAATATTTCTCTTGTGAATATTTCATCAATAGGAAAAGGTATCAAAGACAGTTCGCTGTCCGAAACTGCAACTATATTTTCTGGATTTCTTAGGATTACAAAAGATACCAGCTCTATATTCGGATCATTTTTTAGAGTAGTCCTTAAAAAAGAATAATTGAAAGACGGTTGACCGCACAAATATAAAATTCGTATTTTTTCAGGTTCAACCAATAATGAAAATTTCTTAATGTTATCTGAATAGCTTTTTTCATCCTGATATGTCGGGATTTCAATGCTATAATTGATAAGTCCTGCTTTATCTGGGGCAATATTAAAGGATATTTCATACAAACCGTCATTTGTAACATTCAATGTGTTTGTCTGTATAATGCTGTCGTCTGATTTCAAATAAACCGGAATAGATTTATTACTGAAACCGAAAACGCTGATTTTTGCGATAATTGATGCATTCGTGTTGCGAAAAACTATTTCCGGTAATTCTATTTTTGAGATTAGTATGTTTTTAGGTACATTAGTTAATTCATATTTTACGCTGTAAACCGGTATTTTAAGATTATATAAATCATTTAAAATTTCCATGTTACTTGTATCAGTATTATGATTGCCGTCTGAGAATAATATTATAGCATCCAGATTTTTACCTAAAAAATTGGTCTTAGTTTTTTCCAAAGCATTGTAAATATCCGTTCTTGACCCTTGTGCTTTAAGAGATTGCAGTTCCTGTTCTTTTAATTCATTTATAGTATCCGAAAAAGTGAACAGATAAGAATTTATTTTGGAGTTATTAATAAATTGAGATTTTACGGTTCCTTTAACTTTTTCAAATTGCTTTATATCAATATTCTTCATACTTGATGAATTATCTATTAATAAGGCAACGGATGGGATATTTCTTTTATTATATACTTTTTTTATCGGTTGAAATACAAGAAGTATAAGCATTAAGAAAATAAATAGTCTGAAGAATAAAAATATTTTTTTCATTTTAATTTATTTTGTATAAAAGATTTATGTATCGTATCTGATTTGTAAGTACCTGTTAGCGAATATAATATTATATTCAACAAGAGTTTTTTTGCCTCCCATCTTTGTTGTTCATTGCAGGGATATATATAGTTGCCCAGGTTATCTTTTTCCCATGCACCGAATAAATCATTTTGCGAATATATTATGCTGTATCGTTCGCCGATTTTACAACCTTCCAAATATCTGTTTGTAATTATTCTTCCTGAAACACTTTTTAGTAAATAAAAAGATTTAAAAATTGCGTCGTTAATAGGTATTTTTTCAATTGGATTTTCGGGCGATATTTTTTTAATTATTTCTCGGATTTCCTTGTCAAATCCGTAACCTTTTTTCCCGGACGAATCATCTATAAAAATCATGCCGCCGCATATAATGTATCTTTTTAATGTATGAATTTCTGAATCGTTTAGTTTCAAAATATCATTGCTTCCTGCTATAACAATAAAGGGCGACCAGAAAAGTATTTCGTCATTAGGTTTTATAATTCTTCTTTCAGGAATGGATTTAATACTTGTAGTAGTAAGAAGATATTCGGAAATTCTATCCCATGCAGTAGGTCTTGTGTCCCATCCGCCTGCATATTGTAATTGGCTGAATATAAATTTCCCGCCTTGGGAATAGAGGCAAGTTAAAAGTAAAAAGTTAAAAGTTAATATTACATAAAGACCAATTAAAAATAATTTTAATCTGTGTAATTTGTGTTCCCGATATGTAGTATCATCTTTGAAAATCTGTGTAATCATGTTTTCCTTGGATTGGCAATAATGGTTTCTGCTATGAAAAGTAGAAGCAGTATAATTATTAGGATTTTATATATCTCGCTGCCGTACAGAATTTTCTTAATATTTTTTTCAAAATATTTATCTGCGGATATTTTGAATATAGATGTTTTTCCCAATATTTTTTTAAGTTCTGAAATAGTGATTTTTTTTAGGTCGGATTCTCCGGATATAACCTCAATATTTGCATTTAAGTATTTATTTTTTTTATTCCGATATTTTAATTCATATATGCCCGGAATCTCAACGCGTTCTATTGAAGATTTTGTTAGTTTGCCGTCAGGATAAATGACTCCTGAAATATTGGGGTCAGAGGATTCGGTTAATTTCTCGCCGATATTTAAATTTTTTATTAGAATTTCTTTTGAAGAGAAATAGCCTAAAAGCTGCTTAATTAGTATAGGGAAAAGAGGTTTAACCGGTATATCCGAGTAAATGAGGTTTGCAGAAACCGCATATACATAAACATTGTTATTTCCTTTCATTAAAAAGGGCGAATTATCGCTAAATTGAAGTAAGGTTTCGGAATTTAATTTGGGGCTTAATAAAAACCGTTTGTATATATTTACTTTTTTGACTATTTCAGCATTATCGGATATTCCGAAGTTCATCAGTTCTCCGCCATCTAAAACAGATGAAAATTCGCAAGGGAATAAAGAAGACATATCGGTATTATACTTGTCTAATTTTACTTTATCTCCTGGGAAAAATACAATATTTTTATTTTTTGATATGAATTCGCTTAATCTGATTACGTTGTTTCTGCTTAATTCGGATACATTGCATAGAAATATTATGGAATAATTATCAAAGGACTCATTATCGATTTGATCATAATTTATAACTTTTGTTAATGTATCATTTTGCAGAGCCGTATTTAGAAAATAAACCTCTCCTTTGAATTCAGAAAACTGTGGATTGCCGTCTATCAACAATGCTTTCGGTTTATCTTGATAATTAAAGGCAAAAAAGTTTTTATTATCTACTGTTAATTTATCCGGTTCAATTTCCAAAAAACACCTATGGATTCCGTTTGAGATATTTTTCAGGTTAAAATTCTGTGTTATGCTTTTATAAGATTCAGCATTAAAAAAAATATCTCTGTATTTTATATTGTCAATATAAAGCGATGCTAAAATGCGTTTGTCATAGCCGGCATAATTTGCAATTGTGATGCCGATGCTGTTATTATTAATATCTATACCTGAAACAGCAAAGTTATCGGGATTGTCATCTCCTACATCTATTCCTATTATTTTGTTTTGTTCGTTAGCTAAACTCGTTTTTGAACTCCATCCGTTAATTGCAAAATCTGAAAATAAAATTATTCTTTTTTCGGTATTTTTGTTTTCAAAATATTTTTCAGATTCTTTTATTGCATTAAGAGCATCCGTTTTATTATGAGTTAAATTGATATTTTCAAGTTCTGATAATACTATCCGCCTGTCGGTTGTAGGATTTTTTACTATCGGTATTAAACTATCCGAAAAGGAAAAGATTGATAATTTTTCTCCGGGCTTCAATAACGTTATTATTTTTTTTGCTGATTCCTTGGCATTTGCCAGACGTGTTATTCCATCTTTGTAATAATTCATAGAGTATGAATTGTCTATAAGTAATATTGTTTCAATGTTTTCGGAAGAAGATATGTATCTTATTACCGGTCTGGCAAAGATTAAAGAAATCAGAATTATTATAAGACATCTAATTAATAATAGTAGATACTGTCTTAAACGAAATTTTTTGATAGCTCTACGGGCGGCTATTTCAAGAAATTTTAAATAGCTGAATTCGATCTTTCTCGGCTTTTTTCTGGAAAGAATATGAATGATTATTGGTATTGATACGATTGATAATCCAATAAGGAAAAGTGGATTTAAAAATGACATAAATTTTTTTGTGATTGTTAAGAAACAACAACAATCATCTTCTAAATATTTTCTCTTTTTGAGAGATAATTAGTAATCGCCAAATCGAGCGGTGTAGAGGTGTTTAAATAAGAATAATCAATATCGGATTTGTGAAATTCAAGTTTATATTTTTCAATAAATTCAGATATCAATTTTCTGTATTCTTTTTTGATTATATCGGGTTCTGTTATTAAAGTATTTTCGCTCTCAATTTCTTTAAACAGTACGTTACCGGATATATCAAGAATTTCTTCCGTTTTGTCAAGTATGTGAAATACAATCACCTCATGTTTGGCGAACCTGTAATTTTTTACAGACTTTATTATATTTTCCTGGTCCTCTAATAAGTCGGACAGAAGAATTATTAATGTCCTTTTTTTTAAATTTTTTGAAAACTCAAGAAGTATTTTTGAGATATCGGTTTGCCCCTCAGCCTTTAAATTTGATAGTTCATCAAGAATCACTGATAGATGACTTAAATTAGAACGAGGCGGAATGTTTTTTTTAATTTTGCTGTCATAGAGGAGAAGACCTACTGAATCGCTCTGTTTTATCATCATATATGCGAGTGATGCGGCTATGTACGATGCATATTCCAGTTTTGAAATACCGTTTGATTTATAACCCATTGAAGCGCTTTTATCAAGCATTATATAGGATTTAAGATTTGTTTCTTCTTCATATTGTTTGATAAAATATTTGTCGGATTTAGCGTAAACGGTCCAATCAAGGTGTTTAAGTTCATCGCCGAATGAATATTCTCTATGTTGTGCAAATTCTAACGAATGTCCTTTGAATCTGCTTGAATGTAAACCAGATATAAAACCTTCAACTATAAATTTAGCTTTAAGATACATTGTTGAAAGTTTTGCTATAATTAGAGGATCTAAAAATTGCTTCATTTAGGGGTTATGGTTTCTGTAAGTTTTTTGATGATCTCTTCGGTGGTGATTCCTTCCGCTTCTGCGGTATAATTAAGAATTAGTCTATGCCGTAAAACAGGATATAAAACGGAATTAATATCTTCGGATGAAACCGAAAATCTTCCATCCAAAACAGCTTTTGATTTACCGGCAAGAATAAGATTTTGAGATGCACGTGGTCCCGCACCCCAATTTATCCATTTTTTTATGAAATCTAAAGATGAATTCTTAGGTCTGGTTTCAGATACTAATTTGACCACATAGTCAACAACATAATCACTGACAGGTACTTTTCGGACTATTTCCTGTAACGACAGGATTTCCTCTGCATCTAATAATCTTTTAATTTTAACTTCTGAAATGCCGGTTGTTTTCATTATTATTTCTTTTTCTTCGTTGTTGCTGGGATAATCAATATTAACTTGGAAGAAAAATCTGTCAAGCTGGGCTTCCGGAAGCGGATAAGTGCCCTCTTGTTCAATCGGATTTTGAGTTGCAAGAACAAAAAATGGTAAAGGCAATATATGGGTTTGTCCTGCGACGGTAACTTTAGATTCCTGCATAGACTGCAATAATGCTGATTGTGTCTTTGGCGGAGTCCTGTTTATTTCGTCGGCGAGTATAATATTTGCAAAAATCGGGCCTTTTACAAATTTAAAACTTCTTTCACCTGTTGAAATATTTTCCTGTATGACCTCGGTTCCGGTAATATCTGACGGCATTAAATCGGGAGTGAACTGAATTCTTGAAAATTGCAAATTCAGGATTTCAGAAATGGTTGATATAAGCAGTGTTTTTGCAAGTCCGGGCACCCCTACTATCAGGCAATGTCCTTTTGCAAATAAAGAGATTAATAGTTGGTCAATAACGGCTTGCTGTCCGACAATAACCTTACCGAGCTGCTCGGTAATTGATTTTCTTGCGGATACAAGTTTTTCAACCAATTTTACATCAGATATTTTTTCCATAGAACCCCCGAGAAAATCCTGTTAGAGAAAGGAACCGTTTTTATAAATTCCCTTAAATTAAAGATATTATTGATAATAGCATATAAACATATTTCTAACAATATAATTATACAAAATACTTGACTTTTATTCAACAGTTTGATAATATAAAATTATGAAAAAAATATACTTAGATAATAATGCTACAACGGCAATTCACCCTGATGTGTTGAAAGAAATGTTGCCTTATTTTGAGGGTTTTTATGGTAATCCATCAAGTATACATACTTATGGGCAGGAAACAAGAAAAGCAATAGAAGATGCCCGTGAAAAAATTGCCAAACTTTTGAATGCCGAAAGTTCGGAAATTGTTTTTACTTCATGCGGAACAGAATCAAATAATCATGCGATTAAGGGTGCAGCATTTTCATTGCAAAATAAAGGGAAACACATAATAACTTCAAAAATAGAACATCACGCTGTTATAGAAGTATGTGAATATCTATCAAAGAAGTTTGGATTCGAAATAACTTATATACCCGTGGATAAATACGGAATTGTTAATCCTGAAGACGTAAAAAAAGCAATTACAGATAAAACTATTCTTATATCAATAATGCATATAAACAATGAAACCGGTACTATTCAACCGATAGAAGAAATAGGAAAAATCGCTCAGGAAAGACAAATAGTATTTCATACTGATGCAGTACAATCCGTTGGAAAGATACAGATTGATGTTAAAAAACTCGGTGTTAGTCTGTTATCTTTGTCCGGTCACAAGTTTTATGCACCAAAAGGCGTAGGTATTCTTTATGTGAGAAAAGGTTTAAAGATTCATTCGCTTTTACATGGTGGCGGTCATGAGAAAAATCGGCGTGCCGGTACAGAGAATGTGCCATATATTGTGGGTATAGCTAAGGCATTGGATCTTTCCCACAAAGATATGGCTGAAGAAAGTAAAAGAATTTTGTATCTTCGGGAAAAGCTTGAAAAAGGTATATTAGATAAAATTGAATATTCTCAGATAAACGGACATCCGGAAAATAGGATTTATAACACTTCAAATATTTCTTTTGATTTTATTGAAGGAGAAGGTCTTTTGCTTTCTCTGGATATGGAAGGTATCGCAGCATCCACCGGAAGTGCCTGCACTTCAGGAACGCTTGAACCTTCGCATGTTTTAGCGGCAATGGGAGTGTCACCAACTAAATCCCAGGGTTCAATTAGGTTTTCATTGGGACGTCAAAATACCGAAGCTGAAATAGATAAATTATTGGAAGTCTTACCGAACATAGTCAGTCGGTTGCGAATGATGTCGCCTTTATGGGAAGATAAGCAGAAAGGTGTTGAAACACAATTTGAAGATTCAAAAAAATATCATTGAGATGATTACGAGGATTAGAAGAAGCGATTACAGGGATTTATCCCAGGAATTCTCTGAATTTACATGAGCAGTCATCAAAGGTGACTGATAACTCGCTAATCGTCTTAAATCTTTTTAAGATTTAAGACAGCGACCATTCGGGCAGTCCCGCATAGCGGGACTGGTTAGGAGATTGAAAATGCAATATTCATCAAAAGTTATGGAACATTTCAATAATCCCAGAAATGTGGGTGAAATACCGGATGCCGACGGTATAGGTAATGTGGGTAATCCCATTTGCGGCGATATAATGAGGCTTTATATTAAGGTAAAAGACGGAATTATTGTAGATGCAAAATTTAAGACATTTGGATGCGGTGCCGCAATTGCAACATCCTCAATGGTTACAGAAATGGTCAAAGGCAAATCGATAGAAGAGGCGCTTAATATTTCTAACAAAGCAGTAGCAGAAGCATTAGGCGGACTTCCCAGTATTAAGATGCATTGTTCAGTTCTTGCCGAAGAAGCCCTAAAGTCAGCTCTCGCAGATTATTATAAAAAACACCCGAAGTAGGGGTTAGAGGATAGAGGTGAGCGTATAGTGAATTGTAAAAATCAGTATTAATTTTAATTTCAATTCTCTAACTAGCTAAATAAACATCTGGATGTAGTTTAAACCTCTTTAAAAAGTATTCCCACAATTTTTTGTCATTTATAATTAAAACTATTCTTATCTATAACTATACGCTATACGCTAATCTCTATTCTCTGAATTGAATAAATATATGAAGAACAAAGTGCTTGTTTTGATGTCGGGTGGTGTGGATTCTTCGCTTGCCGCATGTATTCTAAAACAAAATGGTTATGAAGTTATAGGCTGCACTATGCGGCTTTTTTTATGCAAGAAAAATATATCTGAAAAACAATGTTGTTCACCGGAAGATATTTATATCGCTAAAAGAACCGCTGAACAGATAGGCATTAAGCATTATACAATAGACAGAAAGGATATATTTGAGGAATATGTTATTGAAAATTTTGTTTTGGAATATTTGAACGGCAGAACCCCTAATCCATGTGTTATTTGTAATATGAAAATTAAATTTGATGAAATGTTGAAATTTGCGAAAGGCTTGGGTTGTAGTTATTTAGCAACCGGTCATTATGCAAAGATTGAAAAATATAACTCAGTATATTATTTAAAAAAAGGTGAAGATTTAACAAAGGATCAATCATATTTTTTGTACGGGCTGACGCAAAAAAATCTGCCGCATATTTTGTTTCCATTGGGAGACTATAAAAAAGCGGAGATAATTAGAATGGCAAAAAAATTAGGACTCAAGGCAGCCGATAAAAAGGAAAGTCAGGAAATATGCTTTATTGAAGATACAAATTATCATAAATTTATTAAATCAAAATTTTTAGGAAAAATAGAGAAGGGCGATTTTGTGGATATATCCGGTAAAACTATTGGAATTCATAAAGGACTTCCTTTTTATACGATAGGGCAAAGACACGGGCTTGGAATTTCAGCGGGACATCCGGTATATGTTATAAAAATAAACAAGAAGAACAATAAAATTATGCTCGGCAAAAAAGAAGATTTGCTAAACAGGATGTTTATAGTTAAGGATTTATCTTGGATTATTTCGCAAAAAAAAACATCTCTGACGGCAGATGTAAGAATACGATACAAACACAAGGAATCAAATGCAACAATAAAATTGCTGGAAAACGGTAAAGCAGAGATTATTTTCAGCGAACCTCAGATGTCAATTACTCCAGGTCAATCGGCTGTGTTTTATAGAAAGGATATTGTATTAGGCGGCGGAATAATTGAAGAAGTAATCGGATAGATTAGTCTTTATTGCTATTTTGTTTTTTTAAGTAGTTTTCACCTATTTGGTGTGTTAGGGCTTCGATTACTTCAGTTGGTTTTATATAATTTTTTTCTATCAAAATCTCGCCGAGTTTTTTATCAAAATGACTATCAGTCTGTAAACTTAAACATTCATTTAATTGCTCTTTTGTAATGTGTCCCATATGAACCAAAATCTCACCGAATAGCCTTTCAGTTCTTAATTTTTCATTTAGTTTTATATCTATAGTTATCCTATCTTCAAAAATTAAACTTCCAAAATCGAACCGAATAGAAATCTTTCTATTTTTTTCATCAAAGCCTATAATTTTAATAAATTCAATATTTTTTTTCAATTCGTTGTTTTTTACTGCCGTAGAAATTAAGTCTTTAAAATCAAAAGTATCGGTAGGTAATTGGTCGCTATAAAAATAGATTTGGCATTTGGGTCGTTTAATTTTCATAGAATAATCCTTAGAACATTTATAGTGTTAGTTGAAATACCGGATATTATCGGTAGAATAAAGCTTGCAAAAAGCCGGTTCCATATCGGATAATTAGAATCCATTATTCTAAATGCAAAAGAAGATGCTACTAAAACTTGTAACGGTACAATGAATAGACTGTTTCCGACATCCAGCCAGAGATTTTTTTTTGCGGTAAACCATAAAAATATGGCTGTTATTGAAATAATGAATAACGCAAATCTTGAAATAAACCAGCCGAATCTACTTAATATATAAGCAAATTTATAGAAATTTAATCCCTTGGAAACAAAAGCAAAAATAACTATTGCAAAGCAAAATAAACTGATTTTAGGATTAAATTCCGTTATCAGATATTTCAATTTATTAACAGTTTTTAAGTAAATAGAATCGAAAATATCTCTTAAAGATTCCTGGTTTTGCTGTTCCTTAGGTATTACCTTATTTAATTTCTCGCTGAACTTATCCATTACAGGTGAAACCACTTCAACTTCCACTAAGGGTTTTCCCATATCTATACCGAGTTCGCTTTGAAAATTTTTCAGAATTTCAGATTGCTCTTTGTCAAGTGGTTTCTGTTCCTGTGATACATCCTGTTTAATAGTGTCTATTTGCTGCTTTATATTGCCGGTCGTTATTTTAGCAATATTTGGGGCGTATAGCGATAGACCGGTTATGAAAATTAAAAATATTAAAAATGTAAGCTTCATGATTAAAAATTAATTTTGATTTAAAAATCCTACAGCTTTATCAATAGTATGCACAAAAGCAAAACCTTGACCGGCTTTGTCAAGTTTTCCTGATTTAATCACTGCTTCAAAGACAGTGTCTGTTTCTTTTTTTCTTGTTACTATAAGAATAACTTCTTTTTCAGGAGTAATTATTTTTCCCCAGAAACCGAGTTTTTGTCGGATACCGGTTCCTCTGGCATAAAAAATTGTTGCCCCCTCAGCTCCTGCGCCGATTGCTTCTTTAACAACTTTGTCAGCCTTGCCGCGCTGAACAATACAGGTGATAAGGTTGAGTTCGCTCATTTAATCCCCCCTATTTTAAAAATAGTTCTGTCAATACCGGCATATTATTGAAAAACCATGATTTTTTATAATATTTTTTGTTTCCTTGTCCTATCATGGGTGTACAAGTTGCATATTTGGCGGCAATTTCCTGAACTTCTTGGTTCTTTATTTACTGCCGGCAATGGTATCAATAAATAACGCTAATCAGCGCCGTCAAATGTTTCACCGCCAGCTAAAACTTCCGGTTTTTTAATATCAACGTTGACTACTTTAACATATTTGTCAACCAATTTGTCGCTGTTAATAACATTAAGTTTTTCATATAGAAATACAAATTTTTTCTCAAGTTCTGCCGTAATTTCCGAAATTATATTTTTATCGATTGACCAGATTTCTTTTTTGAATTGCCCAAAAGCTTTTTTTCTGGTTTTATAGAAGAACTGTGAATCTGACTGTCCTTCCTTTTTTTCGGATGCAGCGGATACTTTTAGCCATTCGTACATTTTATTTTTCAAATCAGCGGGGAATTTCGGATGGTCAAATATCATGTTCTGGAATTCCGTAGCTAAATGGATTTCGGCTGTTTCTGTTTTAGGAAATCTGTCAAAAAGTTCCGAGGGCAATGTTGAAGCGCCGTGCTGGACGCATCCGGCAAGTCCATAGTCCTTTTGCGATATTTTTGAGAGTTTTTCAAGAGTGGCAAAATCAAGTTTGACGTCCGCTATTTTACCGTCAGCAGTCGGTATTCCGCCATGGACTGTTCCTGTTTGAACCGCTATTTTACAGATTCCTACCATGTTTTTTCCTAAGGTTTCATTATATCCTTCTATGTATGCCCTTAATTCTTCCTCGTTTGAATTTTTCCCACCAATTTCACCAATTTCACCGCCGCAAGCGACAGTTACACCTTTTGGTTGGACCGAACGGATATATTTTGTTAGTTCAACGGCGACTTCAAAATTTGTTTTCTGTTGCTCTTTAACCGTTGGTTTAGATAAATCTACAAGTGTTGAAGTATCAAGGTCAATGAAATAGAAACCTGCATCAACGGATTCAGCTATTAATTTTTTAATTCCATCAAGTTCTTTGACAGGGTCTGTTTTATAACCCTTTTCTTTTACCTGGAAATGGTCACCCTGTATAAATACCGGATAAGTATAATTTTCTTTTAATGCTGCTGCCAATACGGAACAAACAAATTCAGATGCCTTTTGGTCGGTATAACCCATTTCACTTCTTGCTAATTCAAAAATAATAGCAGCAGATTTAGTTTTTTTTGCAGCTCTGAAAGCAGCACGCGAAACATCATAAGTTATTCCTCTTATGTTCATCGCAGGAACGGTAAAACCGGAAATCTCTCCTCTTCCCCTGGCTTTATAAAGCTCGTAAATTGATGCAGGTCCTATTCCTTTTTCCTGTGCTTGCTTTCTTATCAGATACCTGCAGTATCTTTTAGTCTCATCATCTCCAAATACTGCATCCCAAGCCAACAAATCAACATCGTCATACTTCTTCACAGATACCTCCCATTTTAACTTTTTTTATTTTTGCGACTGTTTTTTAACAAATTTATGCACCTATAATATTCTGATTATTAGGCGATAGTTTTGATGCAATTTCAAAATGTTCAAGCGATTTATTTAGAATGTTGCTTTGTAATTTAATATTCCCAAATTATAATGTGCCAGTTAGTAATTTGGATTTATTTTAATGGCGGATTGGTATTTTTGGATTGCTTTATCGTCATTTTTTCTTTAAAACCTTGAACTCACCTATTTTTCTAAACTTTTTATATCTTTCGTCCAACATTTTGTCTATAGACATTTTTTTTAGTTCTGTTAAGTGCTTTAATATGGCATTGCTTATATTCTTAATGGTTTCATCAATATTCCTATGAGCGCCTCCGAGCGGTTCTTTTATAATTTCATCAATAATATTGAATTCTTTCAAATCTTGAGCTGTTAGTTTCAATGATTCGGCAATTTCTGATATTCTCGAAATATCATTTTTATGCAAAATTGCAGAACAACCCTCAGGTGAAATCACGGAATATATGGCATTTTCCAACATTAAAATTCTGTCACTGACGGATATTGCCAATGCTCCGCCTGATCCCCCCTCGCCTATTACACATGCGATAATAGGTACTTTTAAAAGCGACATTTCAAAAAGATTTCTCGCGATAGCTTCGGACTGCCCACGTTCTTCGGGACCTATACCTGGAAAAGCTCCAGCCGTATCTATAAAAGTTATAATTGGTTTTTTAAATTTTTCTGCTAATTTAAACACTCTTAACGCTTTTCTATACCCTTCAGGATTAGGTTGTCCAAAATTCCTATGTATCCGTTCTTCCGTTGTTTTACCCTTTTCATGTCCGATTACGACAACAGGTTCACCGCGGAATTTTGCAAAACCGCATACTATAGCATTATCATCGGCAAAATGCCTATCTCCATGTAATTCTGTAAAATCGGTCATTAAAAAATTTATTACGTCAAGGGTATGTGGTCGTCGCGGATGCCTTGCAAGCTGGACTTTTTGCCAGGCATTTATATTAGAAAAAATCTCATTTTTCAGTTTTTCGCATTTCTCGTCAAGCGTTTTAATTGCCGACGAAAAATCCTGTTTATGTTCCTTTGAAATTTCTTTTAATTCCAGGATTTTTTTTTCAAGTTCTACAATTGGTTTTTCGAAATCAAGAACAGACATTGTTTCTTCAGACATTTTATTTTACCTTTCAAAAATACTCTATATCAAAATAACATTAAAACATTCGGATGCTTGCCTTTGACCGAAAGACGCGGAAAACAGGGAACTTAAACCAGGTTAGGAATTAGAATTTGCCTTTATAATTTATTATTGCTATTCGCTCCGATTCTGGTCCTCTGAATAAATTTTTGCCGGCAATAGTAACATCCACATTATCAGTAACGAACAATTTAATTCCCATATTTGCTCTATTTTCAGGAGTGGTCTTGATATTATCATATTCGCTTAAAAAAAGAATTTTGTTTTCTATGCCATATTTAAATCCAACAAATCCGTATACCCCTTCTTTTTCAAAATCATAAATATTGCCGCCGAATGTCGCTTCCATACCGGGGACAAAATATTCCCTTGTAAATGTTACATAAATCCCTTTTTCCCTGAATTGATATTTATCGGTTGAAGTATTGTATGCTCCATATCCCTGCCCATCGTAGCCGATTGCCAATGCAGGAATTATCAAGCCGCCGGAAAAAACCCTTGCTTTAAAAAATATTGCAGGTGGTCTTGTGTCGATTTTATTGGCGCTGGAGCCGATCAGTCTATCTATATCAAAAGACATGCCTATATTAATCGGTGCAAAGACACCAAAAACCATTTTAGAAAGGATTCCGCCAGTATTTTGTAAACGAAAACTTAAATCATAACTTGAATATTCAACGACATCTGCGGTCGGAATGTCTATTATTTCTGCCGGTTTTGGGGTCTCGCAGTAGAGTCGATTCAAGATTATAAATACAAAATTAAAAATTAGAAAAACACTTAAAACCGAATATTTAAAACTCTTTTTATTCATAACACATTTCCTCAATTTATCTCTATTCTCTATCCTCTGAACGCTGATTTTTTAGTTTCCTTTCTGTGTTGCCGGTTTAGATTGAGCAGGTTTTGTGGATGTCGGCTTTTTTGGTGGCGCCGGTTTCCAGCCGACACGATATAATGATGCCCGGGCAGTTTCTTTTATATTATTATTTGGGTCATTATCCGCAATTGTTTCAAGGACAGGTATCGCAGCCGGATCGCCAATATTACCCAAAGCTTCAATTGCCTGTATTTTGATAATTTCATTAGAATCTTCCGCCAATTTCATAGCGACCGAAAGTCCTGAATTATTGCCGATACTTCCAAGTGCCGATGCAGCTGCAATTTTAATGGATTTTTCATTGTTATCCAATAGTCCGATTAGTGTATCTTCGGAAGATTTATCCTTAAGATTACCTAATGCTTTTGCGGTTACTGTTATAAGCCGTTTATATTGATTGTTTCTATAAGAATCAGTTTCATTTTTCATTTCGGTTATTGAGTTGGCGAGACAATTTTTTAGAGCCGACGTTGCTTTCGGATCACCAATTTTTCCGAGAGCTTCTGCGGATAAATAACATACATCCAAATTCTTATCTTTAAGCAAAGGGATTAAGGTATCAACTGCGATATTGGCGTGCATATTGCCGAGTATAAGAATAGCTTGTGTTCTTACGGAATTAGATGAATCATTTTTAACTCTTTCAACAAGAGCGGGCTGTGCTTTAGAATCACCGATATATCCTAACGCCACACAGGCGCTTTGTCTTACCTGGGGTTCTTTATCTTTCAGTGCTAATATTATTTTATCTGCAGCAAGTTGCTCTCGCATTAGTCCTAATGAATCAATAGCTGATACTTTTACCCCGGAATCCGAATCGCTTAAAGCATCAATTAGTATCTGTGCATCTTTTGAGTCTCTTTTTCTGCCGATATTGTCGATAGCTTTTCGTCTATCAGAGACCTGAGATGATTTATATAATTCATAAAAATCAGTTGGTTTCGGAGCGGGTGCTGGTTGTGTTACTGCCGGTTTTTTAGTTTCAATAGGTTTACTAACAGGATTTACCTTCTGCTCTTCCGTAGTTTTCTTTTCTTCCTGAGGTTCAACCTTTGTGGATACTTGTGATAATAATACCTGTGCAGAGAATAACAGCAAAATACCTAAACTAAAAAGCTTTTTACTCATAATAAACCCTCCTAAAAGAATAATTCAAAATTGCGATATTCTTTTTTGAACTACTAACCTTGCGGTATTTCGAAAAAAACTAAAGCGGACATACAATTAAACATTATAACAACTAATTATTATATTTTTTAGAGTTCTAAATGTCAAGAAAATTCTATTATGCCTTTCCCTAAAATTTTTTCAATACCGGCTATAACCGTATCGTTTGGTTCTACTTCAATACCTGTAATAATCTTTGCATTGGTTTTATTCAGATGCCCAATGAGGTTGAATTCCACCTGTGCGGCACCGGTATGGTGTTTAAAAAATCTTTTTAGCTCTTCTAATGTTGTTTTTTCAAGAGCGACGCTGCTGATATTAAGAGTTAATTTACGGACCAGTTTTTTTCTCGCTTGCTTGAAGGATACTATCTCGTCTGCTATAATTTCAGGCGGCTCGGAATCCCGATTCAATCTGCCGCTTATAACAACCATTTCATCCATTTTAAGTATGTTGTTAACATATTCGTTAAAAATCTTTGGAAATACAAGAACTTCTATTTCGTCATTGAAATCCTCCAGCTTAAATCTGGCGTA